>JGI24025J20009_10002750_pt1 | contig 12362 bp, 8 predicted proteins | sample Cruoilmetagenom3_FD_20009 | JGI IMG/M metagenome (IMG submission 20009)
CTGCTCTTGTCCAACGTCCTGAAGCGCTACCGGCGACCCGCCTTCAAGGCGGCGAGCATCCGCTACGTCCCCCACCATTCAGCGCGGCATTCGGTCATGAGCGCCCTGCAGGCGGAGGGCGTCGAGGTTGGCCTCGTCGCCAAGCCCGTCGGCCACGCCAACCCCGCCGTGACGCTCGGGCACGACACCCAGGCCGTGCGCGGCGGCGCCGAGGCGTCGGCCGTCCTCGACCGGGCTATTCGGGGGCCCGGCATGATCGAAGCGGCAGAGACGATGACGCGCGAATGCCTCGGCTTTCGACCGACGCTCCGAGCCGTCCGCTATCGCCTCATCGAATTGCGGAGCGGCGAGGCATTCGAGCTGGGGGCCGATGATGTGCTACGGGGGGTCGGGGTCGAGCTCTGCATCGTCGACTGGGCCGTCGCCATCGACGGCGCGTTCGAGAATGCCCGCTGGCGGGTCGAAGTGAACGAACCGGCATAGGCCCCGCGGGGCCACGGGAGGGGGTCAGGACGGACGGGTCGGTCGACGATTCCCACACACCCCGGAGAGGCGCGGCAACGACCAGAGAACGGTCCTGCTGGCGGGGGCGCGTAGAGACCGGGAAGATGGGATCCCGGTCGGTCCAGCGTATTGTCGGAACAAGGATCTGGCAGGTTCCGGATCCCCGGCATCCAGGATGCTTTCGCCCGGCGACCCCGTGGCGGATATATACCATCCCTCTGCTCTCTCTGCGTAGGGTCTGAGGGAGGGGGAGACAGGGGGGACAGGGAGGACCTGCCATCGCCCAGAGCCCGTGGGGATGCGGCCTAACCCAACGCCGCCAACGCCTTGACCCGGGCCAACGCACCCTTGTGCTTCCGGTCCGAAAGGCCCGGGACCAGTTGCCTCACCCCGGCCTCGCGCTTCATGCGGTTGGCGCTGACCTCCGCCCGCGTGTCCCCCACAGGCAGGAATTCTGCCACCCCGACACCCAATGCGTCAGCCAAGGCCAGGAGCGTCTCGATAGACGGCCGGCTCTTGTCGGTCTCGATGATGAAATGGCTTCAGCGGTGCGGCCTATTCGGGCACCAAAAAGCGGTCATCGAGCACCCGCTCACCCAACGACCGCTCGGAGTCCGGAGCGGACTGGCGCTTTGATCCCTACCTTTGTCACCTTGGTTGTCAGCAGACCTTGGTGGCAGATGAGACGGATTTCAGGTTGGCCCTGAAACGGACGCACATTCCGGTGCCGGCCAGTGCCCGCCAGTGTCGGCCAGTGCCGGACCCAAATCCTTGTTTGGCTACCTGAAACGGCGTTCTGCGCTACTTGGCAACGTCGCGGAAGGAAAGGCCGCGGCGACCAAGAGCGCTTAGGCCAACGGCGACGAGGATAATCGCGCCCACCAGGACTTCGCGAAGGTAGCTGTCGACCCGCATCTGGGTGAGCCCGTTGTCGAGCACCCCCAGAACGACGACGCCGGCAAGGGTCGCGAGNACNTTGGGCTGGCCGTCGCGGGTNAGGGTCATGCCAAGAAATACCGCGGCGATTGCGGTGAGCATCAGGCCGTCGCCCTGGGTCGGGTTGGCGGAGGCGACGCGGCTTGCATACATCAGCCCGGCCAACGCGCCGCCGAGACCGGTGAACGCGAAGGCGGACAGACGCAGGGCTGCCACCGGCAGACCGGCGAGCCGCGCGGCCTCGGCGTTGCCGCCGATCGCATAGAGCCGACGACCATAGCTTGTCTGCTCGAGCACGATCCAGATCAACAGGACAACGGCGGCAGCAACCAAAGTCAGGTTGGGCAGGACCAGAGCACGCTCACCCAGCGTTCCGATTTGCGGCCCCCCCCGCGCGAAATCTCCGAAAGCGGCGGGGATGTCGCGGCCGAAGATGGTGCGCCCGTCAGAGACCACGAACGCCAGGCCGCTGAACACCGTGAGCGTGGCCAGCGTGGCCACGAACGGCAGGATCCCGACGAGGCTGACGATGACGCCATTGAACAGCCCACCTGCGAGCCCCACGGCGAGTGCCACCGCAAGGGCTGCGTAGATCGGCCAATCTTGCGCGAAGAGGGTTGCGGCCACCACGCCCGCAAGCGACGCCATCGACCCCACCGAGAGGTCGAAATCGCCCATCACCATAACCACCGTCATGCTGGCCGCGACGACTGCGAGCATGCTCACCTGCTGGCTGATGTTGAGCCAGTTGCGCAACGTGAGAAACGTGTCGGGCAGGTTGACCGCGAAAAAGACTACCACGGCCAACATCCCAACGAGACCGCCGAACCGCCGGATCACTCGCATCATGCCACACGCTCCCCTGGCAACTCGTGGTAGAACCGCGCGAGTAGCCCGGCCTCGGTAAGCCCCTCGGCGTAGACGATCTCCGCAAGCTCGCCGTCTCGCATCACCGCAATGCGGTTGGACAGGCCAAGAAGCTCGGGCAGGTCCGAAGACGCCACGATCACCGCAAGGCCGTGCGCGGTCATCTGACGGATGAGCCGGTAAAGCTCGAAACGCGCGCCGATGTCCACCCCACGGGTGGGTTCATCGAGCAGCAGAACCCGCGGGTTGCCCCCGAGCGCCCGGGCAAACAGCACCTTTTGCTGGTTACCGCCCGACAGCTCTTCGCAGGCCTGGGTAACTGAGGCGGCCTTGAGCCGGACCTGTTCACCCAGGTCCTGGGCGACCCGCCGCTGGCCACGATGGTTGAGGAAGAAACGGCCGCGCGCGAGCGCTCCGAGATGCGGCAGCACAATGTTCTCGGCAATCGCCCGTCGCAGCATCAGCCCCTGTGAGCGTCGCTCGCGCGGCACGTAGCCGATGCCCCCGGCCCAAACCTGTGCCGGATTCCGCCCAAGAGGCCGGCCGTCGAGCCTGGCGCGCCCGCTTCTGCGCGGCACCTCTCCGAGAAGCGCGCGCAAAAGCGCGCCGCGGCCGGAGCCAGCAACGCCGGCCACACCCAGCACCTCGCCCGCGTGCAACTCGAAACTCGCCCCCCGCAGCGCACCCGCGCTGAGCTGCTCAATCTCAAGCACGATCGCGCCGGGCGTGTCCGTGTCCAGATGCGGCGGAAACAGCCCGCTCAGGTCGCGCCCCGTCATCTCCTCGATGATCCGCGCTTGTCCGGTCTCCCCGAGCGGCCGGGTCGAGACATGCTGCCCGTCGCGCAGGACCGATACGCGATCCGCCAGCCGCAGCACCTCGGGCATCCGGTGCGAGACGTAGAGCACACCGGCGCCTTGCCCGACCAACTCACCGATGACGGAAAAAAGGCGTTCCGATTCCTCGCTGGTGAGCGCCGCGGTGGGTTCGTCCATCACGTAGAGCCAAGGCGGGATTGCGTCGCCACCAACCAGAGTGCCGGCGATCCGCACCAGCATCTGGTCGCCGGCGCCGAGCTCCGACATCGGTGCCCTCGGATTGAGCCGGTCGAGACCGAGCCGAGACAGCGCCGCCGCGGCGGCCCGGTTCAGAGCGCGCCAATTCACGAGCCCCATGCGCCGCGGATAGGGCCGGTCGAGAAACATGTTCTCGGCGACCGAAAGCCCCCGCACCGCGTGAAGCTCCTGGTGGATGAACCGCAGCCCCGCCGCGCGCATCGCGCCCGGGCTCGCGGCGCCCAGCATCCCGCCATCGAGGACCAGGTTGCCGGTGTCGGGACGGTCGAGACCGGCAAGGATGCGGATCAGGGTCGATTTCCCGGCGCCATTCTCGCCCATCAGCGCATGCACTTCGCCCGAGCGCAGGGAAATGCTGACGTCGTCAAGTGCCTGCACCGCACCGAACCGGCGGCTCACGTTCTTGAGGTCGAGATCCCGCATGGCGCGGCAATCGGGGCGCCGAAGACCCGGCGCCCCCGTCGTCTCACTGCGCATTGACGTTGGTGGCGGTGATCAGAGTGGTGGGCACGTAGATCACCCGCTGTACCAACTCGTCACCGGCCAGAAGCCGGGCCACGGTGTCCGCGGTCGTGCGCCCGATGCCGTTGAAGTCCTGCGCGACCGATGCTTCGAAATTGCCGCCGGCCGCGATCGCTTCGCGGGCCTGCGGGTTGGCATCAATCCCGGTGATGACGATGCCCTCACCGGTGCGGCCGGCCGCCTCGATCGCCTGCAGCGCCCCGAGCGCGGGCTGGTCCCACCCGGCCCAGATGCCGGCAATGCTTCCGGGCTCCGGGTTGGCCGCGAGCAACGCCTCGATCTGCGCCCGACTGTCGGCGATGCCGCCATCGGTGACATCGGGGGTGATCCGGTCGACCACTTCGATATCGGGGAAGTTGGCGAAGACCGCATCGGCGATCACACCGCGGACCTGCACCGGCGGGAAAGGATCGAAGGTGAACATCACCACCTTGCCGGCACCGCCGATCCGGTTTGCGAGGTAGACAGAGGTCTCGGCCGCCATCGCATAGCCGTTCGACGTGACGTTGGCCGCCACCAGTGGATCGCTGCCCGCGTCCATGCCGACGACGGGAATGCCCGCATCGGCCGCCGTGCTCAACCCCGCACCAATCTGCGCGGGGTCCACGTTGATCACGATGGCGTCGACGCCTTGCGTGACCACGTCTTCAATCCGGCTGATCACCGCCGCGACGTCGCCCGCCGTGTCGATCACATTGACGGCCCAGCCAAGCTCCTCGGCGCGCGCCTCGAAGCCGTCGACGTAGAACTGCGTGCCGGGTTGCGCGAGATAAGGCGTGATCACCGCCACCTCCTGCGCCTGCGCCGTCCCGCCAACCCCAATTGCGACGGCTGCACTGGTCAGCAATGTTTTAACAGACATAATGATTCTCCCTGTGGTCTCGTTTTTTTCTTCGTGTATCTTTGGCACCAGCCTATTGGCCCGTCAAACATCCCTTGCCTCAGGAGACAGCCATGCCGCCGCCCAGGTCCGGCCCAGTTTTCGTCGGCATCGACATCGGCACGAGTTCGGTCAAGGCAGTCATGGGCGGCGCGGGAGGCGCCCTGCACGACAAGTATGCGGGACACCACGACACCGCGCGGCCTTCGGCGGGCGCGGCAGAGCAGAACCCGGCCGACTGGATGCAGCATGTCGAGGCCGCGCTCACACGCTTCGCGGCGCATCCTCGCGCCGGCGATGTCGTCGCTATCGGCGTGACATCGCAGGTGAACACGCATGTTTTTTGCGACCCAGCGCGCGCACCGCTCCACCCTGCGATCACCTGGCAGGATACGAGGCCCGCGGCTCAGGCCCGCCGCCTCGATGCCGCGATCAGCCCGGAGGACAAGACGACTGCGCTCGGCGCGCCGATCCCGATTGATGCGAGCCACGCGCTCGCCCGCGTGGGGTGGATGGCCGCGACGAACCCGGAGGTCTGGGCATCCACGGCCCATGTCATGTTGCCGAAGGACTTCGCGATAGCCCAGCTGACCGGGAACTGCATCGCCGATCCCATTTCGGCCGTGGGATTGGTGGGAACAGATCTCCGGTATGCCCCGGCGATACTTGACCTCTTTGCAGGCGCGAAGACAGTCTTGCCGATGCTGCGAGATCCGCTTGAAGTGGCGGGTCACGTCCGGAAAGACACACCGTTCGCCGGTGTGCCGGTCGCCACCGGAACGATGGATGCCTGGGCGGGCATGTTCGGCCTCGGCGTCGCTTCCGAGGGCGAGGCGATCTATCTCTCCGGTACCAGCGACGTGCTCGGGTTGATTTCCAGCGACCGCCCCGGTGCAGCGGGCATCATCACCTTCCCCGACTGGCGCGGAATCTCACTTCATGCCGGCCCGACTCAGTCGGGCGGCGCATCTCTCGTCTGGCTGGCGCGCATTCTCGGGCAGGATGTCGCCGCGCTCGGACGGCTTGCCGGGCAAGCTCATATCACCCGTCAGAGCCCATTGTTCCTGCCGCATCTGGAAGGTGAACGTGCGCCGCTTTGGGATGCCGGCTCGCGCGGGGCGTTTGCCGGCATGACCAGCGCCACCGGGCCTGAAGAGCTGGCCGCCTGCGTCATGGAGGGGGTTGCGTTCTCGGCCCGCCTCGCGCTCGAAGCGATTGAGCGGAGCGGGAACAGACAGGTGCACAATCTCCGGCATGGGGGTGGCGGCGCAGCGTCCGATATCTGGTGCCAGATCCGCGCCAACGCACTCGGACGCACTCTTGAGCGCGTGAAAGTGCCCGAAGTTGGGGCGATGGGCGCACTCGTGATCGCCGCCACCGCCATTGGCGAACTCGAGGATCTTGGCGAAGCCACACAGGGCTTGGTTGCGATTGACCGCGCCTTTGCATGTGACCCGAAGATGGCGGCGCTGGCCGATGATCGCTTCAAAGCGTTCGAGGATCTTTATCGGGCGCTCGGTCCGGTGAACGCCACATTGCAGGCACCCTAGCCGCCTAGCCGCTCCTCCAGGAAACAAGGCCTGGGCCCGACTGTTCCGGGATCGGGCAATGCGGCGGCCTCAGGCCGACTGAAGGCATCGTTCACGCGTCGCCCTGGATCGCAATTGACCGCGCCAGGTCATCTATGGTGCAGCGAATTTCAGGAGAATTTGGACCGGCCATTCATGCAAAGCGCAGACGACGGCGGAAACGAGCCCAATCCGGACCCGCCACCAGACTGATGGGTGCGCGCACAGAACCCACAGGTCCGTTATCCAGAAAAGACGATTGCTGCGCCGCAACGGCACGACCGGACATTCGGTTGGCGTCTGTCTGCGTGCCGCCGCTATGGCTGGCCTGTACCGAAGCATTTGCCGCCACGAAACGAGTGGATCGCACCATCACATCCGCGGCAACATTGCCGGAACTCCTCAGGCTATTCGCTGGAGCGCCGCTTCACCTGCGGCAGGCACGCTCGTAGCGGCACAGGATGTTCTGTACGGCGGCGACCAGGATCTCTGTGGGGTCTGTCACCCCGGCAACGGTTTGGACGTACTGGCTCAGGACCGGGACCGGAATATCGTGTCCTTCGAGCCGACCCAGCATGCCTGCGACGGCCGCCTCCGCCTTCGAAGCGGGCCAATAGTAGCGGATGCGGTCCGAGTAGCTGAAATGGCGCTGGAGCCAGAGCGCGGCCTCATCACCTTCGTAGTATTTGGCCCAGTTGCCAGGATCGGCGCGCATGATCTCGTCCATGGCCGCCATCAGCCTGCCTCGGGGCGGGTGGCCCTCCAGCACATCGGCAACCGCGTCAAGCCCGTAGAGCGCTTCACGGAGCGCAAACGTCAGCCAGGGGCCGACTTTCAGGATGGCGAAACCGTTCTGGACCAAGGCGGCGAGGCCGGCCTCTGTCTGGTAATCGGTTGAATGCGCCTCGAACACCAACCCCGGCATGTCGGAAAGGCACGCCGACAGCTCTTGCGCCTTCGCGGGCTCGAAATGGATCACATCCGTGTGGCCAAACTCGACGCCGGGCTGGACCACAAGGCCGATCACCCTGGAGAACGCGTCGTCCAACCCTGCGGCAGAAAACGCATCGCGGTGGACAGAGTAGGTTTGCGCGACCGCATCAGGCGTGGTCACGGCCAATTCATCAAGGTCTTCGAGCGCGCCGCCCGGCACCGGGACCTCGGTGCCGACGATATAGACCGGATCGACGGCTCCCTTGTGTCGTTCAGCGACCACGGCAAGGCGCGCGGCGCGGTCGGCCGTGGTTGTGTCCGGCAGGGCCACCGGCTCACCGGCGCATCCCATTGAGGTGTCGAGGTGCAACTTGGTGAAACCCGCCTCGGCAAAACCCGCGATCATCACCTCGGATTTCTGCATCGCCTCTTCGGCGGGCAGGTCCTTCCACGGGTTCGGACCGAGATGATCGCCCCCAAGGATAATCTGGTCGTTTGCCACGCCAACTTTCCTCGCGATCCCTTCAACAAACCCGCAGAAGTCGGCCGGCGTCATGCCGGTGTAGCCGCCATCCTGGTTCACCTGGTTGCAGGTCGCCTCGATCAAAGCCGGGCGCCGGGTCGTCTTGGCCAAACGCAATGCCGCCTCGATGACGATCGGATGTGCCGAGCAAACCGAGGTGATCCCGATTGGGGCACCGGCGTGGAAAGCCGCGGGAATGCCGTGGAGCGGGTGGGTCATGCAGCTGGGTCCTTGTTGGGTGAGCGCGGGTGAGCGCCCGAAAACTCGACGCAGGGAAGCTTCGCATCATCAGCCCGCTTCCAGTGCGCGCCGTTCCGGCCCAACGCTTGTCCTCTTTGGTCCGCCTACGCGGCCCTCGCCGGCCATCGCATCCCGTAATCAAGAAGGGTGTAGACAAATTTTTTACATGTGTCAAAGTGTGGAGCCGTAGTGATCTCAAGAATTGGACCTCTGGCCACACAGAGATCCGGCAAGGAACCCGGGCCGGTATGGCAAAGCAAAAAATCAGCACGATGAAAGAACTGTCTGAGGCGATCGGGGTCTCGCGCCCGACGCTTTCGCGGTACTTCCAGGATCCGACTTCGGTGCGCCCGTCGACCTCGGCAAAGATCAAGGAACGCCTCGCTGACGTCGACTACGTCTACAACTTCCTGGCCACGCGCCAGAACCGCAAGTCGACGGAACTGATCGGGGTCATCATTCCGCATCTCGAGGATCTTTTCTTCGCCAGCCTGCTTGAGGCAATCGAGCGACACGCCCGCGAGCTTGGCTTCACGATCATTACCCAGAGCTCCGACGGCGACCCGCAGATCGAAGAGCATGCGGTGCGCAAGCTGCGGTCGATGAGCGCAGATGGCGCCATCATTGCGCCGCTGGGCAGCGAGAGCTCGGCGGAGCTGTTCCAATGGATCTGTGACGATCTCCCGATCGTATTCGCCGATTCCCACCCAGCCGGCAACGACGACTGCGCTGACTTTGTGGGAACGGACAATTATCAGAGCGTCGCGTCGCTGGTGGAGTACCTGTGCCGTGCGGACGAACCCCCCTATTTCCTTGGTATGCCACTGCTGAACACGAATGCGTTCGAGCGTCGAAACAGCTATGCGAAAACAATGCGCGCGCTCGGCCACGAGCCCAAGTTCATCGAGCCCGCAGGCGTAGATGATTCTTGGCAGTTCGAGGCCTATGGGCACGGCATCATGAACCACCATTTCAGCCACCAACGCTACACCGACGCGACGATCCTGTGTGCCAACGACCGCATTGCGATCGGCGCAATCCGAGCGGCCAACAAGCATGGCCTGTTCGCACGCGGCTGTGAGTCTCGTAGCGCACTCAGGATCGCCGGGCACGATGATCATCCGCTGAGCCGATACATGTACCCGGCGGTCACGACGGTTGCCCAAGACGTTGAGGGCATTGCCAAAAGCGCCGTCGAGCTTCTCGTTGGGCGGATTCGTGGGGAGCGCACAGGCGATCCCGTGCGGCTCCTCAAGCCAGCTGCTTTGAAGTTGCGCGAGTCCGCCTGAAGGCGTCTGTGCCACACACCCTTGAGCATTGCGCCGCAGAGATTCTTGTTCACGCGCAAAAAAGACGCTTGACTAGGCGCCCTCCCAAGTGCACTTTTTACATGTGTAAAAAAGGGAGGACTCCATGTACATCAAACGCGCATTACTGAATACCGCGGTCGGCTTCAGCCTCGCTGCAGGAGCCGGCGCGGCCGCGTCCGCCGAGGAAATCACAATCGCGACCGTCAACAACAATGACATGATCGTCATGCAGAAGCTTGCGCCGAAGTGGGAAGAAGCGACCGGCAATACGATCAACTGGGTCGTGCTGGAGGAAAACGTCCTGCGTCAGCGCACGACGACCGATATCGCCACCAATGGCGGTTCGTTCGACATCATCTTCATCGGCGCCTACGAAACGCCGATCTGGGGTGCCAACGGATGGCTGACGTCCTTGAACGATTTCGCCGATGATCCCGCGTACGATCTGGAAGACATCTTTCCGCTCGTTCGCAACAGCCTTTCGGCGGACGGCAGCCTGTATGCTGTCCCGCTCTATTCCGAGACGTCCTTCACCTTCTATCGGACGGACCTCTTCGAGGCCGCCGGCATCGANGCGCCGACCGAGCAGATCACCTACACAGAGTTCGCCGAAATGGCGGCCAAGCTGCATGACCCCGACAACGGCATCTTCGGCACCTGCCAGCGCGGCAAGGCCGGCTGGGGCGAGAACATGGCGTTCGTCGGCCCGATGGTCAACGCGTTCGGCGGCCAGTGGTTCGACATGGACTGGAACCCGACGATCGACAGCCCGGAGTGGAACGCCGCGATCACCTACTACGTCGACCTGATGACCAACTCCGGTCCTCCGGGTGCGACTGCCAATGGCCACAACGAGAACCGGGCGCTGTTCAAGGACGGCAAATGCGCCACCTGGGTCGACGCGACCTCGGCCGCCAACGACGTCAAGAACCCGGCGAACTCCAAGGTCGCCGATGTCACCGACTTCTTCCAGGCGCCGAAACAGGCGACGTCCAACGGAACCGGCTGGTTCTGGTCCTGGGCGCTCGCCATCCCGGCAAGCTCGCAGAAAGCCGACGTCGCCAAGGACTTCCTGAAGTGGGGCACCTCGAAAGAGTACTTCGAGATGGTCGGCGAAACCGAAGGCTGGGTCGCCGTGCCGAGCGGCACGCGCGCTTCGATCGCCGATGATCCGCGTTACCTGGAGGCGGCACCGTTCTCCGCCACCATCAAGGAAGCGATCTTCGCGGCCGATCCGACCAATCCGACCATGAATCCGGTCCCCTACACCGGCATCCAGTTCGTTGCGATCCCCGAGTTCCAGGGCATCGGCAACTACGTCGGTCAGCAGGTCTCCGCGGCACTCGCCGGTCAGGTGACCGTCGAAGAGGCGCTGGCCAACAGCCAGAAGTTCGCAGTCCGCGAAATGACCAAGGCGGGTTACATCGAGTAACCTCCTCCCAGGGTGGGCCGGTCCCGGTGGACCGGCCCACTTTGCCAGACATGTGCATTCTCGTGGCGCAGCTTTGTAGCATGGCCCCCCCGCGTGGGTCTTTCCTTCAACGCTGCACGCAAAGCCCAACGGGGGAAACCAATGGCAACCAAAGCTTCCCGCGCCGCCGCCAGAACGATGATCTCACCTGCTGTGATCCTCCTGCTCGGCTGGATGATCATTCCGCTTTCTCTGACGATCTATTTCTCGTTTCTGCGATACAACCTGATCACGCCGACCGGAAACCCCTTCGTAGGATGGGAGAACTACTACTGGTTCGTGACCGATCCGAGCTTCAAGGCGGCGATGCTCAACACGCTTGTGCTCGTCGGCGGGGTGCTGCTGATCACGGTCGTCGGTGGGGTCATGTTCGCGCTGCTGCTCGATCGGCCGATGTTTGGCCAGGGGGTCATCCGGATCATGGTGATTGCGCCGTTCTTCGTGATGCCGACGGTGTCGGGCCTGGTTTGGAAGAACATGTTCATGAACCCGGTGAACGGGATCTTCGGACATATCGCCAAGGCGTTTGGCGCTCCCCCAATTGATTTTTTCGGCCAGATCCCGCTGTTGTCGATCATCATCATCGTGAGTTGGATGTGGTTGCCGTTCGCGACGCTGATCATCTTCACCGCGATGCAGTCGCTCGACCAGGAGCAGCTTGAAGCGGCGGAGATGGACGGCGCAAAGTGGCCGTCGCGCTTCATCTTCATCATGGTGCCGCACCTGTCGCGCTCGATCACCGTTGTGATCCTGATCCAGACGATCTTCCTGTTGTCGATCTTCGCCGAGATCCTGGTGACCACCAACGGCGGCCCGGGGGTTTCCACCACCAACCTGACCTATTTGATCTACGTCTCGTCGCTTCTGCAATTTGACGTAGGCATGGGCTCGGCCGGTGGCGTCATCGCCATCATCCTCGCCAACATCGTTGCGATCTTCCTGATGCGGATGATCGGCAAGAACCTGGACGCCTGAGGAGGGTTACATGGCACGCGCAGTCTCCACGGGGCAGAAATCCCTGAACACCGCCATCGCCGGAACGCTCGGGCTCGTGATGTTCTTTCCGGTGCTCTGGATCCTGATCCTGTCGTTCAAAACCGAGGAGAACGCGATCCGCGCACCACTGGAGGTGCTTTTCGGCTCCGGCTGGACGCTGGACAGTTTTGCAGCCGTCCAGGCGCGGTCGGACTACTTCAAACACTTCTCCAACTCGGTGGTGATCTCGGTGGGGTCGACCTTTCTGGGCCTCTTGATTGCGGTGCCGGCGGCCTGGTCGATGGCCTTCGTGCCGACCAAGCACACCAAGAACGTGTTGATGTGGATGCTCTCGACCAAGATGCTGCCCCCGGTTGGCGTGCTGATCCCGATCTATCTGATCTTTCGGGATTTCGGTCTTCTCGACACCCGGATCGGCCTGGTGATCGTGTTGATGCTCATGAACCTGCCGATCATCGTCTGGATGCTCTACACCTACTTCAAGGAGATCCCCGGCGAGATCCTGGAGGCGGCCCGGATGGACGGGGCGTCCTTGC
>JGI24025J20009_10002752_pt1 | contig 12360 bp, 6 predicted proteins | sample Cruoilmetagenom3_FD_20009 | JGI IMG/M metagenome (IMG submission 20009)
CCAGTCTTAATATAACCAGTGTCTCTTTCAAACTTTTTTTTCTCTAAATATAACTTTGAATTCCTTATAACCATATCTATCATTTTTCTCTTTTCGCCGATTTTTGGAACTTTTACTTCAATCTTTTTACTTTTTATTTTTGTCAGCCATAAAGAAACCAGTTCCATATCTTCTATTTCCTGTGGTATATAAATTTTAGAGGGCATATTATTAATATCAGCATAATATTTTTTTATAAAATCAGATATAATTTCTTCATTTTTTAGGTGCTCGACATTGCTTACAGTGAAATTATTAATAATAGCTAGCTCCCCTTTTCTATACGTAAACAAACTTATAACTGCGAAATCTGTATCTTTGCATAAAGAGATAAAATCCCATGTATATTCTCCGCCTATCATTATTTTCTGACTCTTGTAAAGATCATTTACAGCATCTATTTTATCTTTCATTTTTGCTGCTTCTTCAAATTCCTTATTATTAGAATACTGCTCCATCTTTAATTTAATCCTGTCAATAATAGTCCTATCTTTTCCTTTTAGAAACAACTTTACATATTCTATATTATCTTTGTATAAATTCTCCGAAATATTGCCAACACAGGGGGCAGAACATAAATTCATATGATAATTCAAGCAAGGAGACTTTGAATGTTTACCTGGTTTGCTTCCTTTGCAATCTCTTATTTTAAATATCTTTCGCAAGTGTTCTAATGTCCTCTTAACAGATTTAACATTGGTATAAGGCCCGAAGTATTTTGCTCCTTTTATATTTCTATTTCTGGTCATAAATATCCTGGGATATTTCTCATTTTCAGTTACAGCAATATAAGGATAAGATTTATCATCTTTAAAATCTATATTATAACGCGGCCTATTCTTTTTGATTAAACTACATTCCAGCATCAGAGCTTCGACTTCATTATCTGTTACTATATAATCTATTGAATGTATTTTATCAGCAAAATAATATCTTTTAGGTTTTACAATATTATAGTTATCTTTGCCCTGAAAATAACTTCTTACCCTATTGTAAAGACTTTTTGCCTTCCCTATGTAAATGGCTTTCCCTGAAGGATCTTTAAATATATACACACCTTCTTTTTTTGGCAAAATATCTAAAGTATGCTTGAGCTTATTTTTTAAAAACCTGTCTTTACTAAAACCCGGCTTAACTTTTCCACTCACTCCTTACTTACCCTCCTGTTTTTGTATTAATTTTTATTAATTCTTAAACCGTTTCATCAATCTTATTTATTTTACCTGGCTGCTTGCTTTCTTTCTTAAATTCCTATCTAAATACTTTTTTAAAAACTTTCCAGTATATGAGCATCCATCATTTGCCACTTCTTCAGGAGTTCCATGTGTAATGACTTCTCCACCTTCATTCCCACCCTCGGGACCAAGGTCTATAATATAATCAGAAGTCTTAATTACTTCAAGATTATGCTCTATTACTATTACCGTATTTCCTAAATCTACCAGCCTATTTAAAATTTTCAATAATTTTTTTATATCATCAAAATGAAGCCCTGTAGTAGGTTCGTCTAATAAATAAAGAGTATTGCCAGTACTTTTCTTTGATATTTCAGTAGAAAGTTTAACTCTTTGTGCTTCTCCTCCAGAAAGAGTAGTGGAAGACTGGCCTAATTTAATATATCCAAGCCCCACATCATTTATTAACTCTAATTTTCTCCTGGTCTTAGGAATATTTTTAAAAAACTTCATTGCTTCTTCTACTGTCATATTTAAAACATCATCAATATTTTTACCCTTATATTTTATCTGGAGAGTCTCTCTGTTATACCTTTTACCCTTGCAAACCTCACATGGTATATAGACATCCGGCAGAAAATGCATTTCAATCTTAATCTCACCATCACCTCTACAAGCCTCACATCTACCTCCTTTTATATTAAAACTAAATCTCCCTGGTTTATAACCTCTCATTTTTGCATCAGTAGTTTTAGAAAACAGTTCCCTTATGTAAGTAAAAACACCAGTATAAGTGCCAGGGTTAGAACGAGGAGTTCTGCCAATTGGAGACTGGTCAATTACTATTACTTTATCTAAATTTTCATACTCAAGTATGCAGTCATGATCTCCAGTTCTACGATTTGTATTCATCAAAGCATTATAAAGAGAAGGATATAGTATTTCGTTTATAAGTGTGCTTTTGCCCGATCCTGAAACTCCCGTTATAACAACTAATTTTCCAAGGGGAATAAGAACATCAATATTTTTTAAATTATGTTCTCTAGCTCCTTTTATTGTAATATATTTCCCATTTCCTTCTCTCCTTTTTTCAGGTACAGAGATATATTTTTTTCCTGATAAATATTCTCCAGTAATTGACTTTTCACAGGTTAATAAATCGTCTAACTCTCCACTAAATACAATTTCTCCTCCATGCAGACCTGCTCCTGGGCCAATATCTACAATATAATCTGATTGTCTTATGGTTTCTTCATCATGCTCTATTACTATAATAGTATTGCCTAAATCTCTAAGTCTTTTTAAGGCATCTATTAGCTTACAATTATCTCTCTGGTGAAGACCAATGCTGGGTTCATCTAAAATATAAAGAACTCCAACGAGACCTGACCCAATCTGGGTTGCAAGTCTAATCCTTTGAGACTCTCCGCTGGATAATGTACTTGCCTGTCTGCTTAGAGTCAGGTAACCAAGTCCTACATCCTTTAAAAATTTTAGCCTCTCAATAATCTCTTTAATTAATCTCCCACCGATTATTTTATCTCTATTTGATAGATTTAAAGAACTAATTTTATTTATAGCCTCTACTATTGTTAAATCACAAAAATCTGCTATAGACATTGAGTTAATCTTTACAGCCAGGCTTTCAGGTCTGAGCCTTTTCCCTCCGCAGGAACTGCAGAGTCGTGTGCTTACAACTTCCTCTATTTTGCTCCTTTGATAATCAGAATCTGCTTCCAGATACCTTCTGCCCAAATTGTTAACAATGCCCTTAAATCTTAAGAAGTAATGTCTTAACCTGCCTTTATGGTTTCTATAACTTACTCTCATCCTTTCCCCATTTGTTCCATACAGTATTATTCTCTTAACTTCATCATCTAATTTGTCAAAAGGTGTATTTAGATCAAATTTATATTTCTCAGATAAGCTCCTCATAATCTGTGAATAATAATTGGGATAATTCATATTTATAATAGGAATTGCCCCCTGATTTATACTCATATTTGGATTTTCAACAATTAAAACAGGATCAACTTCTTTTTTTACACCTAACCCCCCACAATCCTTGCACGCTCCATAAGGGCTATTAAAAGAAAACATTCTGGGAGTTAGCTCCTCAAAACTTATTCCACAATCCACACAGGTAAATTTTTCTGAAAATCTTTTTATTTCTCCAGTTTCTACCAGTTCAATATATACAATACCTTCACTTTCTTTAAGAGATATTTCAATATCTTCTGCAAGTCTCTTTCTTATATCAGATTTTATTTTTAATCTATCAATTATAATTTCTATATTATGTTTCACATATTTATCTATCTTAATATCAGGATTATCCTGTAAATTATAAATTTCTCCATCTACTTTGACTCTTATATACCCATCTTTTTTAATATTTTCAAAAGTCTTTATATATTCTCCCTTTCTACCCCTGATTATAGGAGCTAAAACCTGAAACTTTGTCTCTTGCGGTAATTGTAGTATTCTATCTACTATCTGATCCACAGATTGCTTTGTAATAGGTTTACCACACCTGTAACAATATGGCTTGCCAATTCTTGCATACAGAACCCTTAGATAATCATATATCTCAGTTATAGTACCAACTATAGACCTGGGATTTTTAGAAACTCCTTTTTGGTTTATAGAAACTGCAGGAGACAGTCCTTCTATTAAATCAACATCTGGCTTTTTCATCTGTCCTAAAAACTGTCTTGCGTACGAAGAAAGAGATTCAACATATCTTCTTTGACCTTCACCATAGATAGTATCAAATGCAAGTGAAGATTTACCAGACCCGCTTACTCCTGTAAAAACAACGAACTTATTCCGAGGTATTTTTAGATTTATATTCTTTAAATTATGTTCTCTGGCACCTTTTATTACTATTTCTGTTTTCATTTCCTTTTATTTTTATACTTCAATATTAGTAACTTTATTAATTTTCTTTATTTTATCTCTAAGGGCAGCTGCTTTTTCAAAATTTAGTTCCCTGGCTGCTAAGCTCATCTCTTCTTCCAGGCCACTTATTATTGCAGCAATCTTAGATGGGTCCATATTTAGCAGTTTTTCTTCTCCAAATTCAAGCTTTCTATCTTTGACTTCAGCACTGGTTTTATCCTTCTTCTTAGATGTTATCCCGCTTGCATATAGTATATCTGATATATTTTTGGTTATAGTTTTAGGAGTAATATTATGTATCCTGTTATACTCCGTCTGCAACTTTCTTCTTCTGTCTGTTTCATTTACTGAATTTTTTATAGATTTTGTAATATCATCTGCATACATTATAACCATGCCTTCTACATTTCTTGCTGCTCTTCCAATAGTCTGTATTAGGGAAATCTCGGATCTTAAGAACCCTTCCTTATCCGCATCAAGTATAGCTACAAGTGATACTTCAGGTAAATCCAGTCCCTCACGCAGCAAATTTATTCCAACCAGCACATCAAAATCACCCGAACGTAGTCCTCGCAGTATTTCTATCCTCTCTATTGTATCTATTGTAGAATGCAGATATCTTACCCTTATATCCTGCCCAGCCAAATAATCAGATAGATCTTCTGCCATTCTTTTTGTAAGAGTAGTTACTAAAACTCTTTCATTTTTCTCTACTCTCTTTTTAATTTCAGATATTAAATCATCTATTTGTCCTGAAGTAGGCCTTATCACTACTTCAGGATCAACCAGTCCTGTAGGTCTAATTATCTGCTCTACAATCTGAGAACTAACTTTTCTTTCATATGGGCCAGGTGTTGCTGTAGTAAAAACTACTCTATTTACTTTTTCTTCAAATTCTTCAAGCTTCAATGGTCTATTATCAAGAGCAGAAGGAAGTCTAAATCCGTAATCTACAAGAGTTTGTTTTCTTGAACGATCTCCCTCGTACATTCCTCTTATCTGAGGAACACCAATATGGGATTCATCAATTATTACAAGAAAATCATCGGAGAAAAAATCAAGCAGAGTATTTGGCGGCTCTCCAGATTTTTTTCCAAGGATGTGTCGGGAGTAATTTTCTATACCACTGCAAAACCCCACCTCAGCTATCATTTCCATATCATATTTAGTCCTGGATTCCAATCTTTGGGCTTCAAGTAATTTACCCTGACTTTTAAAATATTTTACTCTTTCTACCATTTCTTCCTCTATACTCTTTAGTGCTCTTTCTACCCACTCTACTGTAGTTAGAAAGTGAGTAGCAGGTGATATTATCAATGTTTGCATTTCTTCACATACCTCACCTGACACCGGATCAAACTCTACTATTCTTTCTATATCATCTCCAAATAACTCTACTCTCGCTGCTCTGTTTTGATATGCTGGAAATATTTCAACAGTATCTCCTTTTACCCTGAATTTACCTTGAGTAAAATCATAATCATTTCTCTCATATCTAATATTTACTAACTTTTTTATCAATTCCTCTCTGGGATACTCCTCTCTTTCTCTTAAAACTATCCTCTGTTTTCCATACTCAGAAGGTGAGCCAAGACCATATATACAGGAAACACTGGCAACAACGATAACATCCTCTCTGGTATAAAGAGCATTTGTTGTAGAAAGTCTCAATTTTTCTATTTCTTTGTTAATAGAAGTATCCTTTTCAATATACATATCTTTGTTGGGGATATATGCCTCTGGCTGATAATAATCATAATAGCTAACAAAATATTCAACTTCACTGTCAGGAAAAAATTCTTTAAACTCGTTGCAAAGCTGTGCAGCAAGAGTTTTATTAGGAGCCAGTACTAATGTAGGAAGCTGCACATTTTGTATTACATTAGCCATTGTGTATGTTTTTCCTGAACCTGTAACCCCAAGGAGAGTTTGATATTTATAATTATTTTCAAACCCTTTCGTCAATTCAAAAATAGCCTTTCTCTGGTCTCCTTCAGGAGAGTAATTAGAAACTATTTTAAATCTATTTTTAGTTTTATATATATCCATATTTAATATTTTTTAGTCTATATTCAATACCTCTTATGCTTTTATACCTGGTCTTTTAAATGTCTTATAAAAACTACCCTATAACTTACCTTTAATAAATCAAATTTTAGTTTAATCTTGAATTTTCCTGGTCTTCAATTTTTCTTAAGATTTTCCTTACTTCCTTATACAACCGAAGTTTTGAATTATTATTTTCTATGATAAAGTTTACAAGATCTTTATTTATCTTTATATATTGACCATTCATTCTTAGTTTTATATCTTCATCTGATAGATTCTTATTTTTATTTCTTAAAAAACTCTCTCTTCTATCTCTTTCGGCTTTTACACAGATTATATAATCACAAAGTGAGCTTAATTTACAATCAAAAAGTATCGCACCATCTACTACTGTATAATTCTTATCAGAGTTATTATTTATAATATTTTCCACTTCTTCCTTAATTAATGGAAACATAAGTCCGTTTAGTTTTTTTAATTCATCCTGGTTTGAAAATACTTTTTCAGCCAGAATATTAAACTTAATTTTCTTGCTTGAATCAAAAATATCTTCCCCAAAGAGATATTCTAACTTTTTTAAAATTTTGCCATTTTCGCAATAAATCCCCTTGCCAATCTTATCTAAATCGACAACCAATACATTTTTTCTTATTTTCTTAATGCAAGCGCTAACTGTACTTTTGCCTGAAGCAATTCTTCCAACTATGCCTATAACTTTTATTTTATCCTCCTTATATACATTTTACAGTTCTAATCCAAAATCTTAAAATTTATAGGTTTATTATAAAATATTATTAAAGAGTATTGTAGTACTCAAAAGCCAGATCATAAGCTTTACTAAAAATAAGAATCTAAATTTTCTAGATACGACGTACAGTAGCGTGTCATAATATTAGACACAACATGCTATGGTAATAATTTCAGAATTTCTACTTGCGAACAAGTTCCGTGTCAGATTAGGATATGTAACTTAAGATTTTATTATATTTTTAAGAATTTAATATTAATTTATAGTTGCAATTATTATGTTATTGTCAGCAGGGATAACTTAGAAGAAATTTATTTTAGATAATATTTTATTCTAAAAAGCTTTCTATCTGGGGAAACCTTCAGCTTCTTCTTAGTTTATCAAGCATTCTTTTTCTTGGGCTGAGTATTTAATGATTGCTCATATCTCCATAAGTATTACTTCCCGTATGCCCTAAAGTATGACTTTTTTAGTACATAGATGAGAATAGTCAACTAATTAAATAGTTTAATAGGGAATTCATTGAATATCAAACAGTTTTTGCTAGTTCATCTCCGATGCAAGCATTGGAGTTTTCCTGGCAGTACTTTATAACTTCAAAAACAGGAGAGCAGAAGATGCGCTATTACTCTATATCAGCTTCGTCTTTCATCTCCCTTAATAGTTTCTTTATAGTTTTTTGTTTTTCTTCAGGGGTTATATCAACTAACTTTTTATCTAAACTAGTACTTACGCTAGAAGATTTTTCTTCTTTAGATTTTACTTCTAAATCCTTTTTACTATCAGCCTTTTTGCTATCTTTTTTTACCTTAACTTTTATTTCTTTACTATCTTCCTTTTGACTTTTTAGACTCGCCTCTGTACTTTTTCTACTTTCACTTTCCTCTTTTTTCTCTTCTTCCTCTTCCTTGTTTAAAGGATGTTCTACCTGTTTTACGCTCAGAGCCATTCTCCTTTTGTCATAATCAATATCAATTATCCTTACTATTAATTCATCTCCTATTTTTGCAACATCACTTGGTCTTCTTATCGGTTCTATACTTAATTCTGATATATGGACTAACCCTTCTACACCTTCTTCAATTTGAACAAATAGTCCAAACTTTACTATTCTTGTTACTTTCCCCTGAACTACATCATTTGCAGAATACTCTTTTATCTTTTCTACCCAGGGATCTTTTTGTGTTTGTTTTAAACCCAGAGATAACCTTTGCTTTTCGTAGTCAATATCCAGAATTTCCACACTTACTTCCTCGTTTACTTTTACTACTTCCGATGGATGTTTTACATGATTCCATGAAAGTTCAGAAATATGCACCAAACCATCTATCCCATCCACATCAACGAATGCACCGAAATCAGCAATGCTGGTAACAATTCCTTTTCTTATTTGACCAACCTCTATATTTTCTAAAACTTCTTTTCTCTGTTCTCTTCTCTCATCCTCTATTATTACCTTCCTTGAAAGAACCACATTATTTCTATTCCTATCCACCTCTATAATTTTGCATACACATTTCTCACCTATGTAATCTGAAAGTTCCCTTGTCTTCTTAATATCTATTAAAGATGCTGGTAAAAATCCCCTGAGGCCAATATCTAAGATAAGTCCACCTCTAACACATTCTATAACCTCACCCTCAATAGTGTCACCATTCTTATATATCTCCTCCACCCTATCAAAGCTTTTTTCAACCTCTGCTCTTCTTTTTGAGAGAATCAAACGACCATCCTGATCTTCCTTCACTAATACCATTATTTCAATAACATCATCCAGTTTTAGAACATCTTCAGGTTTTGAATTATTCCTGATAGAAAGTTCATTAATGGGAATGACCCCTTCTGATTTAAAACCAATATCTACCAGAATTTCATCTTTATCAATTTTTACTACTCTACCTTTTAAAATATCTCCTTCATCAAAATCAATTATAGTCAAATCATAATTGGGAACTAACTCTCCATCCTTATTTTCAACCATATAATTTTCTTCTGTAATCTTATTGTAAAAAATGTTTTCCACCATAATTTAAATAATCAACCTCCAATTTTATATTAATCCATATTAGCCCAAACCAAGAGAATAACACGTAAAAAAAGTTTAATCAATATTATAAAATAATTTCTCTAAATATACCAATCTTTACCTGTTTTGATATCAACCTCTAACTTTACTTTCAATCTCACACAATCTTCCATTGATTTCCTAACTATTTTTTTTACCCCATTTAAATCCTTACTCTTAAGTTCTAAAACTAATTCATCATGTACCTGCAATAATATATTACAGTCTATATTGTTAGCCTTCAAATTATTAAAAAGAACTACTGTTGAAAGCTTCATTATATCAGCTGCACTTCCCTGAATAGGAGTATTTACAGCTAACCTCTCTCCCAAATTTCTTAATCTGACATTACTGCTTCCAAGCTCTGGTATGTATCTTTTCCTGCCAAAAATAGTAGTAGTATACCCCTTTTTGTAAGCTAACTCAATCAAATATTTTATATATTTCTTTACCCTGGGATATCTTTCAAAATACATCTTTATATAATCTTTTGCCTCTTCTTCTGAAATAGAAAGTCTATTTTTTAAACCATATTCAGTCATACCGTATATAATTCCGAAATTTATTGCTTTTGCTCTCCTTCTTAAATCTTCATTTACCATGCTGTAATCAACATTAAAAATTTCCGAAGCAGTACGGCTATGAATATCTTCACCATTATTAAAAGTATTAATTAAATTATCATCTTCTGACATATGAGCTAAAACTCTAAGTTCAATCTGAGAATAGTCTGCAGTTAGAAGCAGTTCGTAATTTTTTCCTGGTATAAATGCTTTTCTTATTTGTTTTCCAAGCTCAGTTCTAACAGGAATATTTTGCAGATTTGGTTCACTACTGCTAATTCTACCAGTAGTTGTTCCTAATTGATTATAAGTTGTATGGAGTCTCATATCTTCAGGATCTATTAGATTAGGCAGCACATCTATATAAGTATTTTTTAGTTTAACTTTTTCTCTATAATCCAGTATTTTTTCAATAACAGGATGTGAGTCATAAATAGAAATAAGAGAACTGGCATTAGTAGAAAGGCCAGTTTTAGTTCTTTTTACAGCAGTAAGTCCTAATTTTTTATACAGGATATTAGATAATTGTTGTGGAGAATTTATATTAAAATGCTGCCCGCATAATTTAAATATCTCTTCCTGGAGTTTTTTTATATTTAAATCATAATCTTTAATTAATTCATTCAAATATTTCTTATCAATATTTATCCCGATATATTCCATTTCAGATAAAACCATTATTAATGGTTCTTCTATCTTCAAATAAAGCTGATACAGCTCCTCGTCCTTTACTTTTTTTATTAATACACTTTCCAGTTTGCTATACAAACTAATGCTTTTCAGCAGCATACCAAATTTTTCTATATTATATTCAGAAATGTTTCTTTCGCTCTTTTCATCCTTATCATCAACTTCTAATTTTAGTTGACCTACTTTTTCTCTTTCTCTTTCTATTTCTGTTTGCCTGGAATCTTCTTTTATTGAACTGTTCCTAAATTCATTTCTTAAATCCTCATTACTATGTTCTATCTCTTTTATATCTATATTAAGTAAGCCCTTCATAATTTCATTAACAGTAGCATCAGCTTTTAATGGATTTAATAGTAAATACAGTATTTTATAATCTATAAATTCACCATTTAGACATACTCCATAACTTTTTAAAAATTTATATATATTCTTGAAATCATACCCGGACTTTGAGATTTTATTATTTTCCAGTACTTTTTTTAATTTTTCCCTTATTCTATAATCCTCAAGCTTATCTTTTCTTATAAAATAAGAATAGTTTTTCCCGGGATACAGTACTATCCCTGGAACAGAACTACTGCCGGATATATTATCAGTCAGCTGGTCTCTTTCTTTGGCTAAAGTAATATAAATTTTTTTACCGGTATCCTTATATAAATCTTTAAACATTAAATCATTAGTTAAAGGTTTTAAATTTATTTTCTTTACCTTATCTTTTATCTCAGGTCTATTACCAATTAATTCCGAATCATTTTTATCTCTATAAAGGTTTGAAGATACATATATCTTTTTTAACTTCTTTTTAAGAGTTCTAAACTCAAGACTGTCAAATAGCTGTTCTATCTTACTATAACTTACATCTTTAAAACTTCTGTTTAGTATATTATCTACATCTATATCCAGTTCTGATTTTAATTTAGTTAACCTCTTACTTAAATCAGCAATTTCTTTATTCTCAATTAGCAAATTTTTTACTTTATTACTTTTTATTTCACTTAAATTGTTATAAATTTCTTCCACCCCGCCATATCTTTCTATTAATACTGATGCAGTTTTTGGACCAATACCAGGAACTCCTGGTATATTGTCAGAGCTATCTCCCATAAGTGCTAAAAGGTCACTTATTTTATTTGGGTTTACACCAAACTTTTCCCTAACTTTTTGTTTATCATAAACAACCGTATTAGTGATCCCTTTTTTCATTGCTAAAATTTTGATGCTGTCTGATACCAGTTGCAGCATATCTTTGTCACCTGTTACTACAATAGTTTCTTTAAATTTGCCCTTTATAGATTTTGATATACTGGCAATTATATCATCTGCTTCATAACCATCCATTTCCAAACATTCAATATTAAAAGCACCTAAAACTTCCTTAATTAATGAAATTTGATTAGATAGTTCTGCTGGCATTTTCTTTCTCTGAGCTTTATATTCTTCAAACATTTTATGTCTGAATGTAGGACTTTTGCTGTCAAAAGCACAGACAATAGTGTCGGGTTTCTGGTCTTCTATTAACTTCATTAGCATACTTGTAAAGCCGTAAACTGCATTCGTAATAGTTCCAGATGATGTAGAGATAGTATCAGGAAGTGCATAAAAAGCCCTATAAGCAAGATTATTTGTATCAATTAATATAATTTTTTTATTTTCCAATGTATTTTTTCTCTTCAATAACACTCTTGTAGCCTTTAATGGAGTGTCTGTAGTTTGATTCAACAATCATCTTTATTGCCTCTTTTAAATTCTCTTTAACCTCTTCCACCGTTTTCCCTTGTGAATGAGCCCCAGGTAATTCTTTAACAAAACCCGCATACCAATTATTACTTTTTATAACAACTGCAGTGTAACTATTTAACACATTACCTCCTATTTATAATGTTGCGTAATTTTAAAACTTATTTCTATATAAAACTACTTTTTTTAATTGTTTACATTTTAACAAATCTAAAAAAATATAGAATCTTAATTGAGTAAATTTAAAAAAAATTATTTTAAAACCTTATTATGAGGCCCTACACAAATTAAAAGTATTTTATTTTTAGAATATTGCCATGTTACTCTAATATTCATGTTTATGCTTGCCTCAAAAATATCTTTTTCGCTTTTTATCTTTTGAGTTCTAAGGGA
>JGI24025J20009_10002753_pt1 | contig 12358 bp, 10 predicted proteins | sample Cruoilmetagenom3_FD_20009 | JGI IMG/M metagenome (IMG submission 20009)
CTCTAATGTCGGGTCACCCACCCTTAACTGGCTTGCTGATTTAGCGAGCGCTGCTACGAATTTTTCAGCAATACTCTGATGGACAAATATCCGTTGTACAGAAACGCACACTTGCCCAGCGTGATAGAAGCTACCTTTAGTAAGCGAAGGTAAGGCACAGCTTAAATCGGCATCGTCAAGCAATATCACCGGGGCAACGCCCCCATGTTCAAGAGCACAGCGTACACCGGGAGCTAATTTTGAACGCAGCATCCATCCCACCGATGCGCTGCCGATAAAGCTAAAAAACCCCAGCCGCTCATCCGTTACTAATTGCTCTGCAAGCTCATGATCGTCGATGACGAGGGCCTGACACCAAGACTCTGGCAAACCTGCTTCATAGAGTATTTCAACAAAGCTTAGACAACTCAGCGGCGTGTCTTTCGCCGGCTTAACAATAACCGGACAACCTGTTGCAATGGCAGGTGCCACCTGATGAACGATAAGGTTCAGGGGGTGATTAAACGCACTCACAGCCACCACTACGCCGACGGGCTCCTTTGTGGTCATCGCCAACCGACCGACTGAGGCGCTAGTTATATTCATGGGAACCACTTCCCCGCCCTCGTTTCGTAAACTATCAATACAGCAATGAATCCCCTGAATGGCGCGACGGACTTCCACGCGCGAATCCATTAGAGGTTTACCACCCTCTCTCGCCGCTTGCAATGTAAGCGTATCTGCGCGCTCNCCCATAATTTGGGCCGTTTTCTGTAGTATTTCTATGCGCTGAGTGAGNGNTAGCCAGTTTCGGCGGGAACGAAACAGTTCATAAGCGGTTTTTAATGCGGTGTCTACATCGAGAGAGTTAGCGCACTTTACGCTGCCCAATAACTCGTTATTGTAGGGAGACCTAACGTCGAGTGTGGCGGATGTCATAACAAGTACTCCTCTATTCAATACAACACTGCCCGGATATAAGCCGCCCATCGCACACAGGGGCTCACTCACAGGCTTTGTCAGTTTGATGTCCTCACCGTAATGTACAGGGTGACCTAAATCTTTAGGGGTTCGATGAAAATATAGCACTGGAGGCGTATTAGAAAAAGCGCATTTTTATCGAGCCCCTACTGGAATATAACTAAAACCAAAAGGGTCAGAGTAATTGGCATTAACAGATTAACCCGAAGCATCAATTCTCTGACCCATTAATGCTTTTATGGAGCCAGGAGCAGGACGAAATGCAATAACGCGTTTGGCTTTTAGGTTTTCAGCCACATTACCCGCTTATATTCTGCCAACCTAGTGCTTCAAATCGTTCCGGCGTATGAAACTAGGGCAGAAAAATACAGAATAAGATCGAAAGAAGGGAAACGAATATTAGCGCCACGCACTCTCCTTCTGGGTACTCGACGTACTATGCACCACAACGGGTACGGCACAGCTCCCTATAAGGAAAACGCAGTAGCCGACCAGGGTAGCTTTCTTGTGCAAAAGGTCAGCCCTCAGATGTCGGTCTAGCAACGTAAGAATCAAGATGAATCCCACACCGGCGAATGACCATATCGCTGAACCAGCCATAAAATAGGAGAAGTTGGAAAGCAAGACAAACCCTCCGTATAGACCAGGTACCACATGGATTTTAAAATCCCGGTACTATTTAATCAGCCAGTGTCCTTCAGCTGTCATCTGCTAATCAATTTAGTATTCTCACTAGCGCTGACAACGAAACATAGCCAAATATTTCAATATTTCGTCCTTTGAAATAGACAGGCTTTCTTTTTCAGCAAGGTCGGCAGCAATATCATAGATACTGGCAGAATCAAGCTGTTTAAAACCATATTGAGCTAGTGTTTTCTTTAAAGGGGCTTCATCCTCTGCCCAATAAAAAGGTTCGCCTTTTTTATCAACAAAATCCCGCATCTTTCTTAATATTTCAATACGTGTATCGGGTTTCATAAGTTCGGCGGAAAACGCATCAAAAACAAATACCCCACCGACCTTCAGTAAATGGCTAACTGTTTCGAAAGTGTTGACGACGTCAGCTTCATGTAAATAACAGCTCACGCCTTCCCAAACCACCATCGTGGCTTCGTTGGTATTTTCTTTTATATAGGAATGAGAAAATAACTCTTCTGACCAGGACTGTGAAAAATCCACCGCCGCAAATTCGAGCCGACAGCTGGGCTGCAGGTGTTTTTTTTGTAGAATTTTTCTTTTTCTTAATTGCGTATCGGGGTGATCGACTTCCAGCATTGAAGCATCAGGCAGGCTAAATCTTAATGCGCGTGTATCGTACCCTGCTCCCAATATAATAAAACGCCTGATGCCCTTCTCGTAGGCCAATAAAATCTGATCGTCGATATAACGATGTCGCAGACATGCCAAGGCCGTCATCCCTGGAAAGCCTACCATTTTGTCTGGCGCTTTCATTCCGAACCGATAAATAAGCGGATCGAATAATTTTGCTTGAAATAGAGGTTTGGTCAATGACCAGGGAAAGGGTAAGAATTCAATGGAAAACGGATCAATGAGATATTTTTTACCTTTGGGAGCAAGGTTTGCAATCGCTCGCATTGCGCTGGTGTAACCGGCTGTATCACTGGCTTTTTTGGCTTTCATGCATCCCTTTTATTTGAATAATTTACAGGCAACGATGCTTATATTATTTTTTTACAACACAAAAAAGGGCGAGCCCATACAGGCTCGCCCTTTTTTTATTTCATTAAGCTACTTACCCTAAGGGTAAGTAGCAACAAAACATTTAGACTGCAACGATATTTTCAGCCTGTGGGCCTTTTTGGCCTTGTGTGATTTTAAACTGAACCTGCTGACCTTCAGCAAGTGTTTTAAAACCTGAACCTTCAATAGCGCTGAAATGTGCGAAAACGTCTGGGCCGGATTCTTGTTCGATAAAACCGAAACCTTTAGATTCGTTAAACCACTTAACTGTACCGTTTACTGTATCTGACATAATAACATCCTGATTTTGTTCGTATTTAGGCCTTTTTAAAGGCTTGGGTAGCACTGAAATCTTGACTGAAACTTAAAAACTGCAGGACGAGTTATTACGAATTACGAATAAAACAGCGAAATGTAGTATATAAATAAAAGACCTTCTTTCTAGCTGCAAGAAAGCATATACAGGAAACTCCGCAGTGTCCACTTAAACTTCTGATAATCTGCATAAAGCCTCACCTATCTGCAGAAAAAAGGGAGCAGCATCTAAAATTTGTATAAAAGCTGAGCCCCTTTTCATTTTCGCCTACTCAAATACCTGCCGTTTAAAAGCTATCACTCGGAATACGAACCCAGCCTTCCATTAACACACGGGCGCTGCGGCTCATAATGGCCTTGGTTGCTGTCCATTCACCATCAACCTGCTGCGCTTCTGCGCCGACTTTTAGGGTGCCGGAGGGGTGGCCAAAGCGCACTGCACTGCGTTCTTCTCCGCCTGCAGCTAGGTTTACCAGCGTGCCTGGAATGGCCGCAGCCGTACCGATGGCAACGGCGGCCGTGCCCATCATGGCATGGTGCAATTTACCCATTGATAANGCACGTACTGCCAGATCGATGTCGGTCGCNAGCACTTGTTTACCGCTGGAAGAAACNTAGTCCGCAGGCTTGGCAACAAAGGCGACTTTAGGCGTATGCTGNCGTTGCGCTGCCTCATCGATATGATCGATAAGACCCATGCGCACAGCTCCGTAGGCGCGGANGGTTTCAAACATGGCAAGAGNCTTGTCATCGTTATTAATAGCATCTTGCAGCTCGGTGCCTGTGTAGCCAATTTCTTCGGCGTTAACAAAAACCGTGGGAATACCGGCGTTAATCATGGTGGCTTTTAATGTGCCGACACCTGGCACCTCAAGATCATCCACAAGGTTGCCAGTGGGAAACATCGCGCCATCACCGTCGGCAGGGTCCATAAATTCCACCTGCACTTCAGCGGCAGGAAATGTAACCCCGTCGAGTTCAAAATCACCCGTCTCTTGCACAAGGCCATCTGTAATGGGCACATGAGCAATAATGGTCTTGGAAATATTAGCCTGCCAGATGCGCACAACTACAACACCATTCTGCGGAATACGACTGGCCTCCACCAAGCCACTTGCAATAGCAAACGCACCCACCGCAGCGGATAAATTGCCGCAGTTACCGCTCCAGTCAACAAAGGGCTTGTCGATGGAAACCTGTCCGAAAAGGTAGTCAACGTCGTGATCGGGCTTGCTGCTCTTAGATAAAATAACGGACTTACTGGTGCTAGACGTTGCACCACCCATTCCGTCGGTCTGCTTCCCGTAGGGGTCAGGGCTACCGATAACACGAAGCAGTAAAGCATCACGGGCTGCGCCCGCGACCTGGGCCGATTCTGGTAGATCCTGTAAATTAAAGAATACGCCTTTACTGGTTCCGCCACGCATATAGGTGGCAGGAATTTTAATTTGAGGAAGGTGAGCCATGGGCTTTTACCTTAAGTTTGAATGACTGTTTATAGGCTACGTTTTAGCTGCACTACCCCACCGCCAATCAAAGTAATTAGCGGTGGGCAAAACACTTAGCCGGTTTTTTCTGATTCCAAGAAATCCTTGGCAAAACGCTGCAAGACCCCGCCTGCCTCGTAGATAGCCAGTTCTTCAGCGGTATCTAGACGACAGGTTACCGGCACCTCAACAATCTCACCGTTTTTACGGTTGATAAGCAGTGTCAAGGTTGCGCCTGGCGTGTGCTCGCCCGTCACATCAAAGGTTTCTGTACCGTCAATACCCAAGGTTTTACGGTCTGTTCCCGGCTTAAATTCAAGCGGAAGAACACCCATGCCCACTAGGTTAGTACGGTGAATTCGTTCAAAACCTTCCGCAACGATCACTTCCACACCGGCCAAACGCACACCTTTTGCAGCCCAGTCACGGGATGAACCCTGTCCATAGTCAGCACCAGCCACAATGATAAGTGGCTGTTTACGATCCATGTAGGTTTCGATAGCTTCCCACATACGGGAAACTTTCCCTTCTGGTTCGATGCGAGCGAATGAACCTTGTTTGACCTCGCCGTTTTCTTGCACCATTTCGTTCTTCAGCTTCGGATTAGCGAAGGTAGCGCGCTGTGCAGTAAGGTGGTCTCCACGGTGGGTGGCATAGGAATTAAAATCCACCTCAGGCAGGCCCATTTTATCTAGATAAGCACCAGCAGCACTATCGAGCATAATGGCATTGGATGGTGACAAGTGATCGGTGGTGATGTTGTCACCTAATACCGCCAGAGGACGCATACCTTTCATAGTACGGGCACCGGCAAGCGCGCCTTCCCAGTATGGCGGACGACGGATATAGGTACTTTGAGGACGCCAGTCGTATTGCGGCTGCCCAATTTCCACCTCTCCTTTCTGCTCAAACATCGGGATATAGACTTCACGGAACTGCTCCGGCTTGACGCTTTTCTTAACGATGGCGTCAATCTCTTCGTCGCTTGGCCAGATATCTTTCAGAGTGACTGGGTTGCCGTTCTGATCGTGGCCCAGCACGTCCTTCTCGATATCGAAGCGGATGGTTCCAGCGATGGCGTAAGCGACTACCAGTGGAGGCGACGCCAAAAAAGCCTGCTTGGCGTAAGGGTGAATACGACCGTCAAAGTTACGGTTGCCGGACAGCACTGCTGTTGAGTACAGGTCACGGTCAATCACTTCTTTTTGAATAGCGGGGTCGAGTGCACCACTCATGCCGTTACAGGTTGTGCAGGCAAATGCCACAACACCAAAGCCCATCTGTTCAAGCTCAGGCAATAATTCAGCTTCTTCAAGGTACATTTTCACGGTTTTGGAACCTGGCGCCAAAGAAGACTTCACCCAGGGTTTACGCGTCAAGCCAAGCTTGTTTGCGTTGCGAGCAATTAAACCTGCGGCAATGATATTGCGTGGGTTGCTGGTATTGGTGCAGCTGGTGATTGCAGCGATAATGACCGCACCATCAGGCATTAGGCCTTCTTCGTTTTCCACTTTGCCGGAAATTCCGCGGGCAGCAAGTTCTGATACGGGCAACAATGCATGGGGGTTCGACGGGCCAGCAAGGTTACGACCAACGGCGGATAAATCAAATGTTAAAACGCGTTCGTATTGAGCGTTTTTCAGAGTGTCTGCCCAAAGCCCTGTTTCTTTTGCGAACTGCTCCACCAGCTTCACTTGCTCATCATCACGGCCCGTGAGTTTCAAGTAGTCAATGGTTTGCTCATCGATATAAAACATGCCCGCTGTTGCGCCATACTCAGGCGTCATGTTGGCGATGGTGGCGCGATCACCCAGACTTAGGTTCGAAGCACCTTCGCCGTAAAATTCAAGATAAGCCCTACAACGCGCTCTTTGCGTAAAAAGGCCGTCAGTGCCAACACCATATCAGTGCCGATAATTCCGGGCTTTAATTTACCCGTCAGTTCAACGCCAACGATATCTGGCAAGCGCATATAAGAGGCACGACCAAGCATCACGCTTTCGGCTTCAAGGCCACCAACACCTACGGAGATAACACCAAGGGCATCCACCATGGGTGTATGGCTATCGGTACCAACACAAGTATCCGGGAATGCGACGCCGTCTCGCACCTGAATAACAGGAGACATTTTTTCCAGATTAATCTGGTGCATGATGCCATTACCTGGAGGAATTACGTCGATATTTTTAAAGGACGTTTTAGTCCAGTTAATAAAATGAAAGCGGTCATCGTTACGACGGTCTTCAATCGCACGGTTTTTCTCAAATGCATCTTTCTCGAAACCAGCATGTTCAACAGCTAAGGAGTGATCAACAATAAGCTGCGTTGGCACAACGGGGTTGACTTGCGCTGGATCACCACCTTGATCAGCTATCGCATCTCGCAACCCGGCCAGATCAACCAGCGCCGTTTGGCCAAGAATGTCATGACAAACAACGCGCGCAGGAAACCATGGGAAAGTCGAGATCACGCTTGCGTTCGATAATCTGTGTCAGCGAATCGCTTAAGGTAGCTGGGTCACAGCGACGCACCAAGTTCTCGGCCAATATGCGAGAAGTATAAGGTAGCTTTTCATAAGCACCGGGCTTAATCGCATCGACCGCTGCTTGGGTATCGAAATAATCCAGGTCGCTACCGGGTAGAGGTTTGCGGTTATTCGTATTCATAACTTAGTCCACAAGAGAATGTTTGAGTAAGGGGTAGCTGCGTGAACCACAACTACGTTCCAAATTTAAATCACAAGGAGTGACCTTAAAATGACAGGCCACTCTTTTTCTTTATCTATTTAACGTTCAGCAATTGCTGAAACGGTGCGCGGCTCTTCACCAATGTATTCGGCAGATGGACGAATAATACGATTATCTGCACGCTGCTCCATCACATGAGCAGCCCAACCGGTAAGGCGAGACATAACAAAAATGGGCGTAAATAATTTAGTGGGGATTCCCATAAAGTTGTAGGCCGATGCGTGGAAAAAATCCGCGTTGCAAAACAGTTTCTTCTCCCGCCACATGACCTCTTCACAGCGTACGGAAACCGGATAAAGCACTTCGTCACCCACGTCTTTGGCCAATTTTTCAGACCACTGCTTAATAATATCGTTACGGGGATCTGACTCGGAATAAATAGCGTGACCAAAACCCATTATTTTTTCTTTGCGCGCCAACTTACCCATCATCTCTTCTTCGGCCTGATCAGCAGATGTGAAGCTCTGAATCATCTCCATCGCCGCTTCATTTGCACCACCATGCAAGGGGCCACGTAACGAACCAATCGCAGCGGTAATGCAGGAATGCATATCAGAAAGAGTTGAAGCACAAACACGCGCAGTAAACGTAGAGGCATTAAATTCATGCTCAGCATAAAGAATCAAAGACACATGCATCACTTGCTCGTGCAGTGCGCTCGGCTTTTTATCATGCAGCATATGTAAAAAATGACCGCCAATGGAGTCGTCATCGGTTTCAACGTTAATACGCACACCATCATGTGAAAAACGATACCAATAACAAATTATGCTGGGGAAACAGGCCAGCATGCGATCAGTCGCCTGACTTTGTTGCGCAAAGTCCGTTTCGGTTTCGAGGTTACCCAGCATAGAACAACCTGTCCGAATCACATCCATAGGGTGAGCATCGGCAGGAATACGTTCTAACACTTCCTTCAATGCGTCCGGCAAACCACGCATGGTACGAAGTTCTGCTTTATAGGCATCTAACTCAGACTGCTTAGGTAGCTGGCCTTTCAAAATTAAATAAGCCACTTCTTCAAACTGGCAGGATTCAGCCAAGTCTTTCACATCGTAACCACGATAGGTTAAGCCTGAGCCAGTTTTACCAACCGTCGACAAGGCGGTTTTACCTGCTACTTGTCCGCGAAGCCCTGCACCACTTAATACTTTTGCCATTGGATATTCTCCCGAAACATTTGTTTTTTAATAATTATGTGTAATAAAACGAGCAAAGGTTCTATTTATTTTTACCTTCTGCAAATAACGCATCCAGCTTGTTCTCATAATCGTGATAACCAAGATAATCGTACAAATCCATACGTGTTTGCATCGTATCCACCACGGCCTTTTGATCACCCTTTTCAAGAATGGACTGGTAAACATTTTCTGCTGCTTTATTCATCGCACGGAAAGCACTTAGAGGATAAAGCACCATATCGGCACCCCACTCTCCCAGCTCTTTTTTATTCCATAATTCGGTCTGACCAAACTCTGTAATATTGGCTAGAATCGGCACATCAAGGGCTTCGGAGAAAGCACGGTAATGCTCTTCGGTTTTGACTGCCTCAGCGAAAATACCATCAGCACCGGCAGCCACATAGGCTTTGGCACGTTCAATCGCCGCTTCTAAACCTTCTTGTGCAAAAGAATCAGTACGCGCCATAATAAAAAAATCCGGATCAATACGCGCATCAACAGCGGCCTTTATTCGATCGACCATTTCTTCGGTAGAAACAATTTCTTTATTCGGGCGATGGCCACAACGTTTTTGTGCAACCTGGTCTTCCATATGCACCGCTGCCGCACCGGCTTTTTCCATATCACGAACGGTTTTTGCAATATTAAATGCACCACCCCAGCCGGTATCAATGTCCACTAACAAAGGTAAATCACAAGCTGCAGTAATACGCTGCACATCTACTAATACATCATTTAATGAGGTCATTCCCAAGTCTGGCAAACCGTAAGACGCATTTGCCACACCACCGCCGGACAAATAAATAGCTTGATGGCCAATTTTTTTTGCCATCATTGCTGAGTAGGCGTTGATGGTGCCAACCACTTGCAAAGGCTTATTATCGACCAAGGCCTGACGGAACTTTTTTCCTGCGCTCATATTTTTCTTCCTTTTTGGTTAACGATATAAATAGCTAATTTTTAATTAATTTTGTTTGGATATTATTCTTTGAATAAGAAATGTGGCGACGCATCAGGATTTCTGCCAATTCTTCATCGCGATTAGAAATCGCTTGCACAATATGTTTGTGCTCATCAAATGCTGTGCTTACCCGAGGCCCAGCCATGCCAAGCTGAACACGATACATGCGAACTAAGTGGTAAATTCCATCGATAAGAATAGAAATGAGAGGTCTATTTTTGCTGCCCAAAATAATCCGATAATGGAAATCAAGATCACCCGCTTCCTGGTAGTAGGAGCCCTCGGCTTTCACTCCCTCGAAATGGGAGTTTAATAAGCTATTTAAGTCGGCTATTTCCGAGTCAGTCATGTTTTTTGCCGCAAGCCTTGCCGCCATACCCTCGAGGGATTCCCTTACCTGATACAGTTCCACCAACCCTTCGGGTGTGAGCGCAACTACGCGGGCACCCACATTGGCTTTGCGCTCAACAAGGTGGCATGACTCCAAACGGTTAATAGCTTCTCGAATTACCGAACGACTCACTGCGTACTTTGTCGACAATTCAGTTTCACTTAGCTTTGAGGCAGGTAGAATATCCCCTTCGACGATGTCTTTTCTGAGCTGAAAAAACGTTTTATCCGCGACAGTAACGGCCTGCTCGGTAATATATGCTGTAGAAACCAAAATTATCGCCTGCATGAAAGTGTCGGCAATATATGCGCATACTAGGCATGCGTCAAGACTAAAGCCGCCAGATTGTCGACAAAGCAGAAGGTGGTAGAGCAAGCGGCATGAGAAATGAAGTAATCAGCCCCGCTCAGCGGCCGTCTAAATGGGACTATGACGACCCGCCGAAAGGCGTTTATGCTAACGTTTCCGTTATTCCAAATCCAAAGGGACCTCGGCGAACCCTCGCTTTGGCGCAAAATCTCTTAAGGCTTCAAACGGAAATCCGCTTGAGGCGTAACTACAAATACTGTGCACCGATGGCCCCACTACGAGTCGAAAATCCTCTGACAAGTCAGCGCCTTCTCCGGGGTACTCCTCCAGTGGCAGCCTACCAAAAAGACAATTTTCATTTTGATAGTAAAACGTAGCAATGACAGAGCCTCTGCCAGGCTGTGCACCAGAGGCCATTACCCCAGCAAGAAAAGGAGCAATATCTCTTCTATTTACATAGTGCACATAACTGGGGCCATCAGGGTATTGCAGGCCGACTGCGCCGACCGTTTCAGCATCAACCAGGCCGAGCAATTTTTGTCGATAGAAGTACCTAAGCGGAAAATCCGAGAACAGATCCGAAGATAAACGGCTTAGCCCCCGCCCGACCATAAAGCCGGACTGGCTCATCGCAATTACTGCAAAACGTCGACCATTCATAACTCTGCGATACGCCTCGCTACGAACAGTCATAGCAACTTTATTTCTGGGATCTATAAATTTAAAACTTTCCTCGAGCACATTTTCGTAGGGAGCATTAAAAATGCCAATTACCGGCCGTTTTTTTACTATCGCAATAGACCTCAAGCGCACATCAGTTTGTAATGATGTTGTATGCACGCCATTAATCACAAAAAGAAGCTCTTGGCCCGCATCATACTCGCCGCCGACTACCGGAACATCATCGGATAAAACAAAATCCGGATCATACAGGCATCCGTTCGCACCTATAAAAAAGCCATCCATATCGACATCTGGCGTTCCGTAAGCCGCCGCACTGGTGTCATCACAGTCTGGGCCACTAGCCAAAACGAAGGGTGCAACAGCGCTAACAAGAAAAATAGAAACGACTTGTACTACCTGGATAACACTGGACTTTATTAACTTTTTCATGAGAGCCGACCTTTGGAAGGATAAAAAATATGGAGATCCAAGAAACCCCAAGGGCGCTTTGAGGTGAGTTTAAAGCATGCTTGGACTCGATTTTCTGCCCTAATTGGTGGAACCGGGCAGTGCCATTATAATGAACCAATTGATCAGCGTATTAATGGTAATAATACCACTTTTGTCTGCATAGTGAGCATTTTGCTTTAGTCTATTATGGCTGTATTGAACTTAATCCTGTTCGCGCTGATATGGTTGATCACCCACTCTGAGTGCTCCTGGCCAAGGAGCGTATTAAATCCTTCGGTGAAAATAGTGAAATCAGTCGAGTCCGCCCCCTTTAACTTCCTTGGTGAAAAAGTTCCAGGAAATTTATGGCGAAGAAAAAAGTGATCACGACCTGAAAGAAATACCACGCTTACAGCGAAGGCCTACCGCTAAACCCTTGGTTTGGTATGAACAAAAATACGCGGCCCGAGACGAAACGATCGCACAAGCCTATTTCTCGGGTGATTATACGATGAAGGAAATGTGAGCCTAGTTTGAAATCCCTTATTTAACCGTCAGTCGAGCAGTTAAAAAGGCAAAAAAGGTATGATTGCAACGCTTAATCCTCCCCTGATTTGACCCAGCCTCTTTAACGGGGACAGTGAACTCATAGATTTAACGAAACAAGAGTAAAGCTATATTAATTCATCACTGAACCCTGCTCCTCTCCTTGGCCCTCGCTTCTCTTTATTTTCCGAACCATCAATGCTACCGTTAATCGCCTTCTCGCGTGAATCATGAATTATCACTAAAAATGTATACTTTTCTTATTTAATAGAGTCGCATTTTATGAAAATCGTTCATATTTTAGCTGGGTCTTTTTTGTTGATTTGCCTTTCAGCACAAGCAGAAAATGCTTGGCAAACTATTCCAGTAGATCAAAATTTACTGGAAGGTCTTTATGGTGAAACAATAAAACGTCAGGATGGCCGTGTTAGCGCAACAGCCGAATCTCTGCGCGAAATTGTTCCAGGCTGTTCTGGCGCACCATTCTATGATGACAACGACGCAGTCCAATCGGAAACTGACTACTCCTTTTATTACCGGCCAGGAGACCCTGAGAAGTTACTCATCTATTTTGAAGGGGGAGGCGCATGCTGGAACGCAGCCACCTGCCTTTCTAATCTAGGCGATACACCTCTGTTCACCCCAAA
>JGI24025J20009_10002757_pt1 | contig 12343 bp, 21 predicted proteins | sample Cruoilmetagenom3_FD_20009 | JGI IMG/M metagenome (IMG submission 20009)
GGAGAGAGGTGGGAAGGATGGGGGGGAACCGCCCTGGGGCAGGTCCCAGTGGAAATTGCGTTTGCCATAGTTGTGGAACAAGGATTCCTCACCAGGCAGGTGTTCCCTGCTCCAACTTAAGTTGCCCCAAGTGCGGCGCAAAGATGATTAGAGAATAAGAATGGTAATTTCTGTTGCTAGCGGTAAGGGCGGCACGGGAAAGACACTGGTGGCTACAAATTTAGCTCTTACCTTAAGCGACAAGGGCAAAGTGCAATTATTAGACTGCGATGTGGAAGAGCCTAATGCCCATATTTTTCTCCGTTCACCTATAAGTCAAAGCCAACCAGTGTCCATTCTTATACCAAAAGTAGACGAGACAAAATGCACTTACTGCGGCAAGTGTGCTGAAGTTTGTGCCTATAATGCTATTGCTGTGCTTAAGGATAAAGTGATTGTCTTTCCCGAGCTATGTCATGGCTGTGGAGCCTGCTCATATCTATGTCCTGAATCTGCTATCACCGAAGAGGGGAGAGAAATAGGCGTAGTGGAAAGAGGTAGCTTAGGGAACCTGGGGTTTGTTCAAGGAAGACTTACCATTGGCGAACCGATGGCCCCACCTATAATCAGGGAAGTAAAGCGGCATATTGACCTTGCAAGTATGGTTATCATCGATGTTTCTCCAGGAACCTCTTGTCCCGTAGTAGAGGCAGTAAGAGGAAGCGATTTTTGCCTCCTTGTAACTGAGCCCACTCCCTTCGGGCTGAATGACCTTCCTTTCACTTGCAGTGGAGGTAATAAGAAAACTAGGTATTCCATGTGGTGTGGTAATTAATCGAGATGGTGTAGGGGATGATAAAGTTGAGTGGTACTGCCAGGAGCAAGGTATACCTGTTTTGCTAAAAATCCCTCTGGATAGAGAAATTGCTTCGCTCTATTCCAAGGGAATTCCTTTGATAGAAGGGATGCCTCGGTGGCGCAAGGCGTTTCTCAGGCTTTTCCAGGACATCAAAGGAGTAGTCACAGCTAATTAGGTGGTGGAATGATGGACTGGCAGGAAGTTGCTATCGATGGTGAGGGGCATGTGCAAAGAATGGTAGATATGTATGAAGAGCTTGGCTTTGAAGTTCGTCTGGAAGAAGTTAAACCAGAAGAGGTTGAGCAATGTACTAAATGCTTCCAGGAAAGTGGGGAGAAAATCTACCGAGTCTATAGGAGACACAAACAAGAGGTTGATAACTAAATGGAAGAAGTGGTAGTTCTCAGTGGCAAGGGAGGCACAGGAAAGACAAGTATAGTGGCTTCCTTTGCTGCCTTGGCTCAGAGCAAGGTTTTAGTTGACTGCGATGTCGATGCTGCTGACCTTTATCTTCTCCTTGACCCTCACCCTTCCCTCTCCCAAAGGGAGAGGGTTAGGGAGACGTATGAGTTTTGGAGCGGGCAAGTTGCCTCTATTGATAAAGAGACATGCACTGAGTGCGGCTTATGTCAGGAAGTGTGTCGCTTTGGGGCGATAGAGAATTACCTGGTTGACTCCATATCCTGTGAAGGTTGCGGCTTCTGCTATCAGGTCTGTCCTGCTGATGCCATAACTATGCGGGAGAGCATGGCTGGGCGTTGGTTTATTTCTGAGACACGCTATGGCACCCTCGTCCATGCTAGATTGGGAATCGCCGAGGAGAACTCTGGTAAGCTGGTAGCCCTAGTCCGTAATAATGCCAAACTTATAGCTGAGAAAGAAAATCTCAATTACATCATTAGTGATGGTCCGCCAGGGATTGGCTGCCCAGTTATCTCTTCTCTATCTGGTGCGAGCTTAGCCTTACTGGTAACCGAGCCTACGCTATCAGGGATTCATGACCTTGAGCGTGTCATCGGTGTCTGCCGCCACTTCGGCATTCCCACCGTGGTTTGCATAAATAAATATGACCTCAATGAAGAGAATACCCGCCATATTGAAAATTATTGTTACGAGCAAGGAACGCAGGTAGCAGCAAAGATTCCTTTCGATAATGTGGTAACCGAGGCAATTGTTCAAGGTTTGCCAGTAGTGGATTATTCCAGTAACAAGGTAACTGAGCAAATAAAGGGGTTGTGGCAGATTATTTCAGCGAAGCTAGGCAAATAGGAGGTAGAGATGCCAATTTATGAATACAGGTGCTTGGACTGTGGTAAAATCTCAGAAATATTTCTTCGCAGTCCTCATAGCGGGAGTATAGAGTGTCCAATCTGCGGAAGTAAGAATTTGGAAAGGCTTTTGTCTGCCTCCTACGCTATAAAGATGGGAGCCTTAGGAGGTTTATGAATGAGATACGCAGTACCTATTATTGATGGCAAGGTAGCCCAACATTTTGGTCATTGTAGCCATTTTGCCTTTCTCGATGTCGATGAGACGAGGAATGTAATTATGAGTAGGGAGATGGTAGCCTCGCCGGGACATCAACCTGGGCTCCTTCCCGCATGGCTAGCTGAGGAAGGAGTCTCAGTTGTCATAGCTAGCGGCATGGGGTCTAGAGCTCAAGGTCTTTTTAGAGAAAGCCGTATTGAGGTCGTTGCCAATGCGTTAGAGGACGATCCCGAGAAAGCTATCCTGGACCACCTAGGAGGCATATTGGCAACAGGCGATAATATATGTGACCATTAGTGTGAAAGATTAAGATGAAGAAGGATGGCGCCAATGCCATAAGCGTTTCGGGATTGACCAAATATTATGATGGGCTTGCTGCTGTAGATAGCATCGATTTTGAAGTGAAAGAGGGGGAGGTGTTTGGTTTCCTAGGGCCTAATGGAGCAGGCAAGACCACCACCATCCGCATGCTTACCGGGCTTTCTCAGCCCAGTGATGGTACAGCCCAGGTTCTTGGCTACGATATCAGAACTGGCATCACTTTTGCTAAAAGGGAGTTCGGCGTTGTGCCCGAGGTCTCCAATCTATATGATGAGCTCACAGCGTTGGAAAACCTGGTCTTTATGGCTCAGCTCTACAGGATTCCTGGAGACCAGAAGATAAAACGGGCAGAGGAACTTCTTAGCACCTTTGGCCTTTCGCAGAGGAAAGATAGCCGCTTCAGCGCGCTATCCCGTGGTATGAAGCGGGCGCTGACTATTGCTGCTGCCTTGCTTCATAAACCACGGCTGCTATTTCTTGACGAACCCACTGTCGGTCTTGATGTAGTCAATGCTCGCTTGCTCCGCTCACTAATCCGAGAACTCAACCATCAAGGGGCCACTATCTTCTTAACCACCCATTACCTGGAGGAGGCGGATTTCCTGTGTGACCGCATTGCCATCCTGGTTCGGGGCAGCATAGTGGTACTGGATACTCCAGATAACTTGAAGCAAATGGTCAAGTGGGAGCCAGCCTGCGAGGTCCGCTTCATCCCTATGCCTGAAAAAGCAATTATCGAACTTGGAAGGCAAAAGGGTATCCACCGTATTGAAAAGTTAGGGGACAATGTGCGTCTCTACGGGGAAAGCGTGCCTCTCCTCACTGAAGCCATTTTCAATTATGGCAGCCAAAAGGAGTTGGAGATTGCTTTCATTAACTCAGTAAGGCCGACCATGGAGGATGCCTTTGTCCAACTTACTGGGGTGAACCTTGAAGCGATGCTTGTAGAGAAGGGGGGCAGATAAGATGTGGAAGGACAACTTGCGGAGTATCTATTACATCGCTCTTAAAGATATGAGGACTTACTACCTGAAGGCTCCTGCCATTAGCTGGGGAATTGTCTTTCCTGTGGCTTGGATACTGGCTTTCTACCTAAGGAGTCCTCAGGACTTCAAGGAGTTGGTGCCAGGGCTTATTGCTATGACCATTCTTTTCAGCACCACCGCTATGGAGGCAGTGGTGATCAATCTAGAGCTCAGACTTGGGTCTCTGGAAAGACTACTCTTGGCCCCCATCAGTTTATCGGCAGTGCTCCTGGGAAAGATAGTTGGTGGGGTCATTTTTGGCTTTATGATGACGGCTGCAATAACAGTGAGCTCAGTGCTTGTCTTGGGACTCCAGGTTAACATATTACATCTTGTGTTAATCCTTATCCCATCTCTTTTCGTATTTTCATCTCTGGGCGCTCTGTTATGTGTTCTAGTGAAGGAGGTATTCGAGGCTCAAACTCTGCTCAATCTACCTCGTTTTCTGATGATATTTCTTTGTGGCGTTGTCTACCCAGTTTCAGCCATGCCACCAGTGCTCAAGCATCTCGCTTATGTGTTGCCCTTGACCTACACTGTTGAAGGCGTGCAGCAGTCCTTGGGCTCAGTTCATAGTGGCAATATTATCAGGGATATTCTCGTGCTTTTGGCTTTTATTCCAATTTTCATTTTCCCGGCAGCAAAGTTGCTGGCCAAGAAGTTTGCTTAGGTAAATCTATTTTGGAGGAAGATTATGTCTATAGAGGAACAAGTAAGGAAAAGTCTTGAACAAGTAGTTGTCCCTGGAGTGATGCGTAGCTTGGTACAGATGAACTTGGTTCGAAACATTGAAATCAAAGATGGCAAAGCAAGAATCACTCTGGCTTCGACTGCTATTCCTAGCGAGTACCACAGCTGGCTCAGGGATAAGGTGAGCCAAACTACTCGTGAGCTCCATGGTGTAACAGATGCTACGGTTGACTTTATCGAAGCCAAACCCAAAGAGCTTAATCAGATTGAGAAAACAATAGCGGTGATGAGTGGCAAAGGTGGCGTAGGTAAATCTCTAGTAGCTAGCTTGTTAGCTTCTGCTTTTGCCCGAGAAAATAAGGATGTGGGCATACTTGATGCTGACATCACCGGCGCTAGTATTCCCAGAATGTTTGGCTTAAATGTTCACCCCAGTGGCAGTGAGACGGGCATTTTACCAATATTATCGAGGTCTGGGATCGAGGTTATGTCTATGAACCTTCTATTGCCCAGCGAGGATGAGGCAGTTATCTGGCGGGGTCCTCTTATGTCCAAAGCCATCACTCAGTTCTGGGAAGAGGTGCTCTGGGGCAAGCTGGATTATCTTGTGCTAGACTTGCCACCAGGCACAGGCGATGCTGCATTAACGGTAATGCAAGCGATACCGCTATCTGGAGTGATCGACGTTTTTACTCCCCAAGAGTTGACGGAAATGATAGTGAAGAAGGCAGTGAAAATGGCACAGAAGTTGAATATCCGCGTTCTCGGGGTAATAGAGAATATGAGCTACCTGATATTGCCTGAAACGGGTAAGAAGCTGGAAATCTTCGGCAGGAGTAAAGGGGAAGATATGGCTAAAGCCACAGGGGCTCCTCTTCTGGGGCAATTGCCTATTGATCCCGAGCTAGCCAGGCTATGTGATGAGGGAGAAATTGAGAGGTACAGTTCAGATGCTGTATCTGAAATGTTTGCTAATGTAGTTGCTATTCTGAGTGAAAAAAGTTAGGGGTAGCTATATATTGCTAGCTGAACTTGCTACTGAGAAAGACATTTTTGTAGGCAAGCTAGGTTATATCCATTTTCCTGGGGCTTTTTATGCCTATGTTGGTTCAGCTATGAACGGATTGGAGGCGAGATTATCTCATCACTTACGAAAGGAGAAAAAGCCTCACTGGCATATTGATTACCTTTTAAGGGAAGCTGAGATTGTGGACATAATCCTATGTCCTGGCGAGCCCTTCGCTTCCTGTCATTCTGAGGGGGAGAAGCGACCGAAGAATCTCCCCTTCAGTTTCTTTCTATCGTCAGGACTCAGAGCTTCGGCTCACCAGGATAAAGTCCACGAAGAATCTCATAGCGCTCAGGGCAGGCTCCGAACGGAGTGTTTCTTAGCTTGGGCGCTAGCCAAAGAATTTGACGCCGTTCCTGGCTTTGGCTCAAGCGATTGTAAATGCGAGAGCCACCTTTACTTTGCCAGTGACGGAGATAGGCTAGAGGCGAAAGTTACAGAAGCGATCAACCGAGCTGGTCTTAGCTATAAAATCTTTTCCCAGAGGAGGGGAGAAAAATGGCATCGGGATTTGATGACTCTTTTAAAGAGCTAGAGGAATATGTCATGGAGGATATGAGGAAGGTCTACTCAGAAAAAACGATCGAACATTTTCTAAATCCGAGAAATTTGGGTGAAATTCAAGCCCCCGATGGATTTGGGAGGGTAACCGGTCCTTGCGGGGATACTATGGAGATGTATCTGAAGTTAAATAACGGGAGGATTGTAAATGCCAAGTTCACAACCGATGGCTGTGGGACTAGTATTGCCTCAGGCAGCATGGCCACCGAGCTAGTCAAGGGAAAGGGTATTATAGCGGCTCAAAAAATCACCCAAGATGATATTTTAAATGCCTTAGGAGGGCTCCCTGAGGAGAGCGTCCACTGTGCTCTCCTGGCGGCAAACACACTCAGGGAGGCAATCAAAGACTACTTGGCTTTCAAAAGCGAACCATGGAAGAGGGCTTATAGGAGTCACTAGGTGTAGCATGGTACCTGACTAATAGCAGGTGGAAGTGAGCCTATGTTGAGCTCAGAGATTTCCGTTTTCGATTCTCTGGCATCAACCTATGATGCCTGGTTTGAGCAAGAAGGTAGATTTGTTTTTGCTTCAGAGGTTGAAGCCTTGAGGCAAGTTTTGCCTTTGCTACCGAGGCCTTGGATCGAAATTGGGGTGGGCAGTATGGCGAGCAAAGCTCCGTTTGTGAGATAGCATAAAATGGCAAACTCTATCATTTATGGACCAGTGCCATCGTGGCGCTTGGGCAGATCGCTAGGGATAGACCTTTTATCTAGCCCAGGCAAAATCTGCAACTTCAACTGTATCTACTGTCAGTTGGGGGGTACTACCCATGTTTTGACTAAGCCAAAGGAGTTCGTCAGCCTGGAGCAGCTAGCTAAAGAGGTTGAACCAGCTAAGGCAATAGAAGCTGACTATGCTACTTTTTCCGGCATGGGTGAACCTACTCTAGCCAGCAACTTAGGCGAAGCGATTAACATGGTAAAATCGGCCTTGCACCTGCCTGTAGCAGTGCTCACCAATTCCTCGCTGATGTTCCTGAGAAATGTAAGGCAACAGCTTTTCCGTGCCGATGTGGTGGTAGCCAAGCTGGATGCCCCCAATGATGAACTGTTCCACCGAATCAATAGGCCAGCCCTTAGCTTGCGTTTTGACCAGTTGGTAGAAGGAATCAAACGCTTCAGGGATGAATACAAAGGCAAGCTAGCCCTTCAGATGATGTTTGTTGAAGCTAACAAAGATGGTGCATCGGGGATGGCGATGGTAGCACAGGGGATTTCACCTGATGAGGTACAGATAAACACGCCTCTTCGCCCCTGTAGCGTGAAACCATTGCCCCCTAGTGACATAGCTGCTATACGGCAGGAGTTCAGCAATTTGGAAAATGTGGTTACGGTATATGAGGCGCCAAAGCATGAGACTGTGCCACTTAGTTTAGCAGAGACACTACGACGCAGGCCTGAGCTTTAGCTATACCTAAATTTTTCATTCTTTACGCTCAGTTCCCAGGCCTAGCTAATTTTCCTAATTCCTCCCTAACTTTTCGATTCTAGTCAAGATATCATCAACCCTCTGGGATAATCCTCCTACCTCTTTTCTTAATGATGCTGGAGAANGGGGTTCCGGTCTTTGAGCCAAAATGGGTTGATATGACCCATATCTATAGCCAATCTCCGGAATTTTCACTCCAATAATCTCACTTATTTTGTAGCCCACCCAGGGNTTCTGCTGACAAGCAAAAGGCGACGCTTTCCCCTCNGCCACTGCTCTAGCGAATTGNCCNCAATTACCATACCCGCAAAGGCCGCAATTAAGCTTAGGTAAAGCTTCATAGATATCCCTTATTATTTTTTTCCTATCAGCCACTACTATTCCCTTCTCATAATTCCGTTAGTAATTGAGATAACCTTTTGTTTACTTTTTCCATCTCTTGTGCTGCCTGTAATATGCTATTATAAATTGGATCGCCTTCTACGTTCTTAGCTTTCTCCATCCATTTGCTAAATTTCTCACCATGCTGTTTGTTATGCTCAATCCAGGAGCTTAGAAGCACTTTAAGCTTGCCCCTTTCATCAGTTGGGAAATTTTCGAGGATACCTTCAACCATTGTCCTGATGCTATGTTCTGGAACTGCGCCCAGGATTTCATCAACCTTCTGGCCATCAGCGAAATACATCTGCATGGGTATACTCATAATCTGGTATTTCATTGCTGTCTGGGAGTTCTCATCCACATTCATTTTGCAGAACTTGAATCTGCCATCATATTCCTCTGAGAGTTTGTCATATATGGGTGAAACCATAAGGCATGGACCACACCAGGGTGCCCAGAAATCAACCTCTGTGGGAATATCTGCTCTTAGAACCTCCTCCTCAAAATTTTGATCTGTGACTTCTATTACCTTACTCATCCTACCTCCTTTAGCTCAGTAATATGTTAAATCCTACCTCAAACCTAAAATGCCGAGCAATTCGAAGAGGCTCCTTATTACAAAGTCAGGCTTCTCTTCTTCGCTGCCTATTGTTTCCTTGTACCGGTCATTCCACTTGAACCAGACGCTTCTCATGCCAATTCTATTTGCCCCAACAATATCTGCATCAATCCTATTGCCCACCATAATCGCGTTTTCCGCTTTGACTTTGATTTCCTCTAATGCAACCTTAAATATCTCTCTGGCTGGCTTCTCGATACCAACTTCCTCGGAGATTACTATAGCGTCGAAATAATCTTCTAGACCACAAGAGGCTATAATATTCCTCGCATCGACGCTATCGCCATTGGCTATCACAGCAGTCTTATACCCACCCTTCCTGATGCTTTCCAAAACCTCGAACACACCCTCGACGACCTCAGCAGTAATAGCCTGCCCGGAACTATTATGAATAACGGTTTTTTCAGCGACCAACGTATCCCCTAAGTCAAAGCATACAGCTTCAATCATGAACCTATACCCATCTCCTAAGTAATTGCAATGAGCAGCAACCTTCCCTACTACAGCCTCAGCACAATATGTTTCCTATCTTCTTCAGAAGGTAGTTGTCTTCATCTCTCTTCTAAGAACATTCCTTCCAGGCCGGTACTTTCTTCTAAATTTCTTTTGACTTTCAGGTCTGTTTTGAGCAAAACAATCTCGTTTGTTACCTCAACTTTACCCCTAATTAAGTGGCCCCCGACGACGTTCTTTTCCTCGTCTCCTAGAACTGCATGCAAATGGAAATTATATTTCCCCTCTTGGTTAGAAATATTACCTGTCAGGGAAAGCAACTCGTGAGGGTTTTGGAATTCTTGGGGGGTATAATTCCCCTTCTCTTTGTAGTAGCCTAACTGAAACTGTTTTAACTGGCCCAAGCCAGACAAGACTACAGCGGTTTCAATTTTATGCCTCTTACACACCTTCTTTAATTCATGGTGAGGGTCTTCGTTAGGGAATAACCTCACAAAAACTAAATTATCTTTCTCTTTACTTTGCATCTCTTTCCTTTCTACTTCATTACCTTTTCCGGAAGTTCAAGATTTGGCCTCTTTCGTGGTCTTTATTGTCATGAATGAGGGTTCCAGAATATTTGCTTTTCAAGTAAAAATTGGCACTCTCAATTTCATCTTTAGCCTCGGATTCCATATGTTTTGGCCAAACTGAAATAAAACCATCCAGTTTTAAAATCCTATAAATTTCCTCCAATAATCTCCTCCTCGCATCTATTTGTGGGAAGTAGTAGTGATGAAAGACATCAAAAAGGAGAATGACGTCCACAGACTCGTCAGTTAAATCGATTTTTAGCTCTCCCGATGTGTCTGTCCTTTCTACATTCTTTAGCCCTGCTGATTCAGCTTTTTGCATAAGCTCATCTAAAGCTTTCTTATCTTTGTCTAAGGCGTATACTTTCCCTTGCTCACCAACTATTTTGGCGGCTGCAATGGTGTATGTGCCGGAGCCACAGCCAAAATCTAACACAATCTGGCCTCTTTTAATGCCTGCTGTTTCTAATACCTCAAAGGCTTGTGATTCTAATTCCATTTTTCTCATATCTAAGTGCGATACACATCCATATCGTACTCTCGCTCCTGAGAATACTGGCGGATAAATAGAATTGGATTGACTACGGCATAATTTTATCAAGGTCGCTTTCTATTGCTTCCTTATTCGGGAAAGCACCAACTTTCATAGCTTGAATGATGCCATCTTTATCAATGAAAAAGGTAGTAGGAATGTATTGGATATTATATGTCTGAGCTACATCCTTCTTGGTATCAAGCAGGACTGGAAGAGAAAGCTTATGACTCTGCAAAAATTGGCTTACTTTGGGAGAGGTTGCGTCTATGTTAATAGGCAACAGCACCAAGCCCCTGGCTGACCGTTCTTCATATACCTGCTGCAAATAGGGCATTTCAAAGACGCAAGGGTGACACCAAGTCGCCCAGAAGTTGAGCATTACCGGTTTACCTCGGAAGCCACTGAGGGAAACTGGTTTCCCTTCAAGGTTATGAAGCTGAAAGTCGGGCGCCAGGTTACCTACCTTCGTGCCTTGGGTGGGGGTTGGGGGGCTGGATGGGGCTGAGCAACCGGCTGTCACAAATCCCAACGTCAGAACCAAGGCAGATGTTATTATCAGCAGGACTTTTAGCAGTTTATTCATAATTAACCTCCAAATTACGTTTAAAACCAGACCAGATTATTGGTCAGAATAAGTATGCCAACAGTGATAAGTAATATTCCACCAAAGACATAGATTGCAGTGGAATAACGCTGGATGCGTCTTAGCAGTGGAGCAACAGAATCGAAGGCAGCTCCTATTACCAGGAAGGGGATTCCCAATCCCAGAGAATAAATAGCTAACAGGTAAGCGCCATGCCATGCTTTTTCAGAGCTCCAAGCGAGAGCCAGAATGCCTCCCAGTATGGGGCCGACACATGGCGTCCACGCTAAACAAAATATGGCTCCTATCAAGAAGGAGCGTAGGTAGCCAGTAGTAGTGCCCCGAGATGGGGATAAACGTTTTTCATAATTTAACCACGAGATTTTCAGGCTAGCCAGCATAAACACCCCGAAGAATATCAGCAAACCGCCGGCTATTTGACGAATTACTGCTAGGTGAGAACTCAAGGCAAATCCAGCTAACCCAGCAGCAATCCCCATAATAGCAAAAACTATGGTAAAGCCTATCACAAAGCTAAGGGAATGAAGGAATACAGAGATACGTCTTTTATGAGCTCCGGGCACAAGTGTATCAGGGCCGGCCAAGCTGGCGAGATATATTGGCACCAAAGGCAACGCGCAAGGTGACAGGAAAGATAATAGCCCAGCACCGAAAGCAACTAGAAGCGATATATTTTCCATTATCTTTTGGTTTAATCTCTTTTAAGAGAGATTTTAGCTTATCTCTTGCAGATACTTAAAGGCAGACTTGGCAGCATTCCCCATTTATTACAGCCATTAATTATGGCTTTAACACAATGTGTTTTCTATCCTCTTCGATGTTTTTCTGTTCCACTATGGCATCCATGTTGTTGTGTACGGCTTCGATTGCATTGCTGATAGTATATGTTCTCACTACTACGCAGACAAATTTTTTAAGTAGCCTAGGAAGATTAGGGCCAAATCTTCTGCCCACAAGAACATCCACGTTTTCCAGAACTGAAGATGTAGCCTTGGCTTTCTCCGGATCTCCATGTTTCATAGATTCATCCCCTTTGAACTTCACATTCTCTCTTCGTTCCACAAGGTTTTCTCTGCCAGTGGAGAACTCATAAACATAGAAATATTTCGCCATACCTATATGATCATTGTTTAAGTGCTCACCATCATTCGTAGCGAAAGCTATTAGCAATTCCGTTTTCACCCTTTCCCGATCTGATAACTTTTCCCTAGAAGAGCGTATGCTTCTTTTCTGATAGTCCTATAGACTTCCTCCTCCAAATGTTTTGAAGGTAGTTGCTTTACCTTTCTGATGCCAAGCTCCGAGGTAAGCTCGATATAACGATCTACCGAAAATCCTTCTCTCTCAATCAGCCTTGCGCCGCATCGCAGCCCACAGGCATCAATTAAAATTCGCTTCTCCGATGATTTTAACATTTCCTTGACCTTCCAGGGCACTACTACAGCAGGAAGGCACGCAATCTTTACATCATCTGTGTTTTCCTCCCATAACCTGATACATGCTTTGGATGCTGCAACGCCTGTTGCGCATCCACCAAAGCAGGTATAAATGAAAAGTCTCCATGGCCTTTGCCGTGGCAATTCCTTCTCCCCTTTAATGACTTAGTTTTAAAGAATAATTCTTCTCACCGGCATGTATTGGTACTTCAAGCCAGTTCTCCGGAGGCACAAAAGGGCAAGTGTAATCTTCGCTATAGACGCACCATGGGTTGTATGCTTTGTTAAGGTCGAGAATCCATTTCCCCTCGGCAGTCCGATCC
>JGI24025J20009_10002758_pt1 | contig 12341 bp, 14 predicted proteins | sample Cruoilmetagenom3_FD_20009 | JGI IMG/M metagenome (IMG submission 20009)
CTTACCTTTATCGAATCTTGCCGCTAAGATCGCCAGGTACGTCCCTAGAAAAGGGTGATTAAGCACTTTTGGACTGGTCGATGAAAGCAAGATTTGGAAGTTGAAAATTATTTGAATTCCAACCCTAATTTTTAAATATAACTGGAGACATCGAAGGCTATGTCTCTAAAATAAAAAGAGGATGGTTGTGCTTCTATTTTCCCTTTTTCTTCAATTCTTTTGGCGTCCAAAACCCGATCAGGTCCCCCATCGTATCCAGTGATATATCTTCCCAGTTGTCAATTGCCAGAACCAGGTGACCTAAAGCTGCAGTTGGCAATGCTTCAATTTCTCCATCGATGATCTGCAGATAAGCCTCCAAACCAGGGTTATGCGCCACTATCATGACAGTGTCATAATCCTTTGCCTGTTTTCTGAGTGACTTGAGAAAATCCTGTGGTTCTCCCATATAGAGTTTGTCAGAATAAACCAGTTTGTTTTTATAACCAATAGTATCGATGATAACCTCAACGGTTTCCTTAGAGCGCTGCGCGGTTGAGGCAAGGATCAGATCTGGAACGAGGTCATTTTTTAGGATTTGTTTCGCAATCATTTTTGAATCTTTGATGCCTCGTTTCTTAAGAGGTCGTTCATGATCCTTAAGGCTTTCATCCTTCCAGCTTGATTTTCCATGCCGCATCAGTAAAAGGTTTTTCATCCAGGATACTCCTAGTCTTAGTCAATATCTCCAGTAAGCAATCATATCACAATTCATGGTTGCAGGGAATTTGATTTTTGGAATTAGATATCAAAATCAGCATTATTCTACCAGGTATGTCGATGTCGCTTCAATCGCCATCCTGATGTGATCGAGATTGATATTTGTTGGCAGGGACGCGGTCGGGCATCTCTCCGTTTAATGTGGCCTGCAGACGTTGGATTTTATTCATTTTTGACACCCCTTAAAGCGATTCTATCAGAAAACAAATTAATCGTCGAACTTCGGGCTTTCTTACCCGCAGGTCACTTTCTCACCAATAAGGAGATACGAGGACCGTCGTCACAATTAATGAATTGAGCTGATCTAAAAATGCTATGTGTGATCTTAGGTGGAAGTGGGCGATTTTGAAGCCGTGTTTTTCCCTGGTTTAAGCAGTTATCAAAGCAAAGATATATTGGCTAAGTTAGGGATACACTTTTTATTGCANACTGTCGTCACAGAAAGACAAAGCATTANTTTATGATCTGGACNGGCAATCCTCATCNCTGTCAGGCTGTTGGCTGCAGATCTCTTCTAAGAAGATACTTTCCGTTTCTTACGGGTCATTCCATAGATGAGGACCCCGATTATCCCAAGGAAACCGCCGATTAATACAGACCATGCCCACCGAGGGATCTGCACGAGGGGTTCGGGAAGAAAGGTAGGGGGGACTTTTGCTGCAGTCCAATCAACATGATAGGCTCGTGCGCCTGTCAAATCTGCATCCGTGAAATCAGCACCTGTCACGTTTAATGAGGCTAACCGCGTGTTGCTCAAATTCGCCTTAGTGAAATCAGCATTCTCCAGATTTGCACTGACCAAGGCAGCATCGCGAAGGGACGCGCCTTCAAAGCTTGCGTTTTGTGCATCCACGCCCAGGAGCAGGGAATCACCCAGGTTGGCTTCTTGAAAACTTGTTTTAACCAGATCTCCACCAATTATGAGAGTATTGTGAACTGCTGCGCCGTGCAGGGATGCCCGGTAGAAGTTAGGATTCAGTAATAACCCATGCGACAGGTCTGATGCTGCCAGATCTGTTTTACGCAAGATAGCACCAACAGCATTGAGGTTGTCCAGCTTCATCCCGCGCAGATTTGCACCAGATAAATCTTTTTTGGCGCGGATCGCCTGGCGTGCTTCCTCCTCACTGACAGGTTGAACAACGTCTGAAGCCTTCTTTTCGATTTTGATCTCTTGTGCCATTGCACCTCCTTGATTATTATATCTAATCTTCAGGCTTCGTTCAACCTTTTTGATTTTCCTAATCCGCTGATAACCTGGTGAATTTTGGGCTGACCATAGTAGTTGACCTGACCGAGACCAGAGATTGTGATATCAAGGTTCTCCTCCACCTGAACGGTTGCATTTCCCTGTCCTGAGATGACAACCCGCAGCGATTGGCTGGTGAGATTGGGTGCCTGATATTCCCCTGATCCGGAAATACGCACTTCTTGTTGATCAGCCCGACCTGACGCTGAGAGCTCACATCGCCCGGAGATGTTTACCTTCAAAGTGTTGACATCCAGATGACCAAAATTCAAATTACCAAAACCGGCAACATTAAGTTTGAGATCATTTGTCTTCAGGCTATCACATTCAAGGTGACATTGCCCGCTGATGCTGACCGCTTTTAGATTCACGAAAGTGATGGTATAGATCACCTTATGTTCCCTGCTGGAGAACACGGAAGAAATGACCTTGCCAAGCCTGCTGAACCAATCGTTTTCAATACCCAGGATCAATTTGCCATTGTGCACTTCTGTGATCAATTCTGGCAGGAGTTCTTCATCGGCTTCAACTGTGAGCGTTTCCTGATCACCCTGTGTGAGAATGAGCTGACCAAAATCTTTGAATTGGATTTGATCAAAGCCTTCAATCGAACGGGTTTCTTTTTTCATTTAATTTCCTTTTATGTTTAATTTGCATTTAAATCATCTAGATTGATTATAACATAAAATTAAGAAAACCGGAACCGAATTTCGGAAAATAAAACAGAGGATTAATAATATCAATGAAAAATTGTGATATACTTAAGGATATTAAGCAATCAGAGAATTCTGATGAAGAATCTATTCAGGTGTGTTAACATCAGATTGTATTGTTATTTCTGGATGAAAAACGATCCCCTCCCAGACAGATTTTGCCCAATCGAGGTCAGAGGGATCATCAAAATAGAAAGCGGTCTGCAGGCAGGACGTATCGCTGACAGTGAATGTGATTAATGAAAGGCGTTTCTTTTCCCCTTCGATTTTCTGGATCTGAGAGTATCCCAGCCCAACGACATCACCTTGTGTGGATACATAGGTTTCCAGGATGCTCTCAGGCAGCTTACCCTGGATCCGATTAAGCAGTTCAATTTTACTTGTGTCTTTGGGAAGCCGAAAAGGAACCGCAATCACGGTGGTCCCTGTCTTCCAGAAGATCAGTTTTTCATCTTCAACCCTTTGTTTGAATTCTTCCGGGATGTTGATGAGCCATTCATTTGTGATACGAAACGCCATAGGTCCCTTTTGTGCCAGTTAATGGATGCTGATTGTTAGAACTATTATAATCAAGGTAATATAATTATACCTGTGAGGTGAGCATTGAAACTGCTCCCGAGGACGTTGAAAGGCTGCACATGAAGAAAGATCTGGAGGGTCCCATCGAAGCGTTTGAATGGGGCCGATTCCAAATCAATGGTCAAATCCATTCAGAAGATGGCGAAGGAGCAGGCAAGGACATCTTCGTTTGGGGCAGGGAAGTCTCCCCCTGGACTGCCCGAAAAGGACACCGGTTAAAACCGCATATGGTAGCTTGTGCCCTTGCGAAGGATATCGATATTCTCGTGATTGGCAGCGGGGTGCGTGGTGCGATCGAGGTGACTAAAAAGACCCGTAAGGTTATCCACGAGGCAGGTATTGAAAGGTTGATCATTCAAAGGACACCTGAAGCCTGTGCGACATACAATCGATTGTTTCACGAAGGCGAGCAGGTCGTTTTACTTGCACATGGGACGTGTTGAATTGAGGTTTGGTCTTATGAGGTATCAATAATTTCCAACGGATTGTTCTCCCATAATCTAATGGAGTAGTTATAACTTTGCCAGTGCATGGGAAGAATATTAGAAATCAGTCTATCAATAATTAAATTAAGGAGTTAATCATGGCAACCCCCCCACATTGGGACCTTTTGAATGTTTATTCTGGCTTGGATTCGCAGGATTTAACAAAAGACATCGAATGGGTGAAAGAAAAGACAGAATCGGTGCGTCAAGCTTATCAGGAAAAATGGGTCAAAGTAACCCCAGCAAGTCCTCTAAAGGCCATTAATGAAGCCTTCAGTATGATGTTGGATCAGACCAACCATCTATTGGAGAAAGCGGTAACCATCCGGGCTTATCTGCACTCGTTCATTTCTACGGATTCCTTTGACCAAAAAGCCCTGCAGATGGGATCACAGTTCGATATGGTCATGGTGAATATCCAAAAAGTCTCGGTTGTGCTTGAAGCATGGGTTGGGCAATTCATGGAGCAACTTCCTGAAGTGCTGGCGTTGGGCAACAGCGCTGGCGAGCATGCTTTCCCCCTCAAAGAGATCGCTGAACAGAGTCAGTATTTAATGAGTGAGAAAGAAGAGGTCATATCCAATGAATTGAGCCTTTCTGGATCACGCGCCTGGAATAAACTGCAGGGCACCGTTACATCTCAGAAATCCGTTGATTTTGAATTGGATGGCGAAATGAAAAAATTACCCATGCCGGCATTAATCAACCTGCATGCGCATCCGGATGAAACTGTCAGGAAACGAGCCTATGAAGCTGAGATGGAAGCCTGGGAGTCAGTCAAGGAACCGCTGGCAGCTTGCATGAACGGGATCAAGGGATGGGTGAATACTCTTAACGATCACCGGGGACGAAGGGATGCCCTCCATGCACCGATTGACCAGGCTCGTATCGATCGAGAAACCCTGAAGGTGATGATGGAAGCGATGAAAGACTCATTCCCCACTTTCCGTCGCTATTACAAAGCAAAAGCAGCCCGTTTTGGACAGGAAGCGCTTCCCTGGTGGAATGTGTTTGCACCGGTAGGTAAGCTTGATAAGCAATATTCATTCAGCGAAGCAAAAGACTTCATCTTGCAGCATTTCGGCGGTTTTTCCCCGGAATTACGGGCTTTTGCTAAAACTGCATTTGACAACAATTGGATTGACGCAGAACAACGCTCTGGCAAACGGGGTGGTGCATTTTGCATGGGCGTCCCAGGGGTCAAGGAATCACGCATTCTGTGCAATTTTGACGGCACCCTCGACCAGGTCATGACCATTGCCCATGAATTGGGGCATGGCTACCACAATTTCAATATGTACCAGGCAAATAAAACCCCTTTGCAGCGTGATACGCCCATGACCATGGCAGAAACAGCTTCTATCATGTGCGAAACGATCACCTTTAACGCGGTCATGAAAACGATCACAGATCCACAGGAAGAACTTGCTCTGTTAGAGACAGCTCTGATAGGCGACGCGCAGGTCATCGTTGACATCTATTCCCGCTTCCTGTTCGAAAAGGAAGTGTTTGAGCGCCGTGAAAAATCTGAATTGAGCGCCGACGAGTTGTGTGAGATCATGGAAGACGCTCAGTCGAAGACCTATGGTGATGGGCTGGATGCGAATTATCGTCACAAATATATGTGGACATGGAAACCGCACTACTATTCAGCTGGTCTCTCATTCTACAATTTCCCATATGCCTTTGGGATGCTGTTCGGTGTGGGTTTGTACGCCATCTATCAGCAACGGGGTGAGGATTTCATCCCAGATTACAAGAAACTGCTTTCCAGCACCGGAGAAGCGCCGGCAGCGGAACTGGCTGCCCGGTTTGGCATTGATATCCGATCAAAGCGTTTCTGGGAAGACAGCCTGGCAGTGGTTGGCAAGCGCGTGGATCGTTATTGCGAGCTGTAATTAATCAAAAGGCATAGATCGAGGATTTCCAGTAAATTAAATCAATAAAAAAAGAGATGTGTCAATGACGCGCCTCTTTTTTTCTTAACGACAATTTGGAAAGTTGAACTGTGTGTGATTATTCTCCCTCACATTTTAGAGCTTCTCATCTCCCATATCATCCAGCCATGCTTGGATTTTATCCTTAATCTGGTCGCGTACGGTGCGAAACAAGGTGATTTTTTCCTCTTCCGGACCTTTGAAAGCCGCGGGATCCTCAAAAGGCCAGTGCAAACGGGTGCCCATGCCGGGGAAGACAGGGCAGCGTTCATCAGCGTTACCGCAGACAGTGATCAGGTAATCGAACTCGACCTTTCCGATGAATTCCTCAATATGTTTTGAGCTGTGATCACTCATGTCGTAACCTGTCTCTTCCATGACCTTAATGGTGAAGGGGTTAACGCCGTGGGGCTCCAGGCCAGCGCTGCAGATACTGAAATGCTCCCTGCCAAGTCGGCGCAGCCATGCTTCAGCGATCTGGCTGCGGCAGGAATTCCCTGTGCAAAGAAAGAGGAATTTAATTTTTTCCTGTTCCGTCATTTTTTTGATGCTCCAATTTTTTCATAATGTTGTGATTTATTGCATTATAGCCAGTTAGTGTAAAGGGAATTTTTCATTGGGACATTAAAGGGCTAACAAGCGGGAAAATATTCCAGTTAGTCCAATGTGAGTGATGCACCGTGTTTTTTAAGCCAGTCACGGTTCTTTCGGTAATCGGGTTTGATCTTCTCAATTGCATTCCAGAAGGCTTTGCTGTGATTATGGTGTTTGAGATGGGTGAGTTCGTGCAGGACAACATAATCAATGACACGCAGCGGTGCCATACAAAGGCGATAGGTGAAATTAAGGTTATTCTTGCTTGAGCAGCTGCCCCAACGCGTCCTGGCGCTGGTGATCCGCACTTTGTTGACCTTGAAAGGGTACTTCTTTTGATATTCCATGATCAGGTGATGCGTGATGGCACGTGTTTCTTTTCGATACCAGGCGATGAAAACTTCTTTTGCCTTGTTTTGGGCAGCCCGGGAAAGGAGAAAAGCCCCGTCCAGATCCAGGGGTGGGCGGGAACGATCCGTCAACCGTAAGGGGTACTGCTTTCCAAGATACCAAAAAGTGTCGCCAGGTTTGAAGGTCTTTGGCTTGCGTTTGGCGTAAGTGTGCGCCACGCGTGCGCGAGTTTTATTAATCCAGGTCGCTTTTCGTGCGACAAGATCGAGGATTTGCGCCTGGGTGGCGTACCTGGGGGCGCGCACAATCAATTGACCGTCGGGTTTGATCTCAAGGCTGAAGGTCTTGCGGTTAGAACGGATGATTTGAGAAACAGTGGGGGATGTCCTGGAGGCGCTTGATTTCATGGCACCAATTATACTTGGTGGGGGAATACGGAATAGTGAATTGGGTATCAGGTAGCTGGGATTGGGGATTAGGAATTAGGTGCCAGGTATGCGTGAGGTGTTCTGACATCATGTATAATCATATCCATGTATGATCAAGGAAACAGGGAAGGTTAAGAGTGCCAATGCATCACTATGCTGCAGTCGATGAGGAAGTATTGGACGGTTATCAAGAGGGAGCATCATGCTGACGCAGAATCAGCTCTGGCCCAGCATCTGCACCCTGGATGGACTGGAATTAAAGACCCTTGTGAGAGGGAATCCCTTTGAGGTGGTAAACGTTCAGGGCGATCGTGTGGTGCTTTCACCAGTGGTGAATGGCAAACCGCGCACCATCCCACGGCATACACTGGAAGAAGCTTTCTCGGCGCTGTTGAAAAGGCGTGAGTTAACCGGTCAGGAGATCGCATGGGAGTTCTCTGCATTTAACGCTGTGTATGTAGCTGCGCTGTTGGCTGCTTTGCCGGATGTGGCAGTATGCACTCACCCGATACGCCTGATCTTTATGGGGCACCAATTGTTCTATTTGGAGTAAGTATTTATTTTTCAAGATCAATGAGGCGGGATAATCGATTGTGAAGTGGGGGCATCCAGCGAGTTTCATATGTATTTTTTAATGTTTTCCCCTTGACAAAACCCAACATTTAATCGTATGATTAGAACATATGTTCTAATACTATGATTAGAATTTCTATTTACTTGAAAAAATTGCATTCGGGAGGGTTTCGAAAATGACACGGGTATTGATCTTTAAAGACATGGATGCTTTTGGTGTGATAGAAGTGGATGCGCCCCCATTACGGATTGTCCGGGCAGTCAACCACGGCAATTGGGAGGATTTCCTGCCTGATATGCCCGGTCCGCTGTATGCTCGTCAACAAGGGGATGTGGTGGTGGTGACGCACAGTCCCCCGGTGCCTGAAGAGGAGCTCCCCAAACTCAGCCGCAGGGAGCACCAGGTATTGGTGCTTCTGGGGGATGGACTGACCACTGCTCAGATTGCGCTCAGGCTGGGGCTGCGTCCGCGCACTATTCGCGGCTATGTGGCAAGTATGAAGGCCAGGTTGGAAGCACAGAACATCCAGCAGCTCGTGGCGCGGGCGGTGGCCTTGGGGTTGTTCAGGCCAGAGGTGTGAGATAGGGAAGTAAAGATTAGGTATTAGGTAGTAGGTATTAGGAATTTGGAATTGAGAAGTAGGTATTTGGAAGCAGTGTGTTGTCCTGATACGAGCTAAACGGTAAAAATAAAATAGTAATGGAGAGTAAAATCAGTCGGCCTGAAGGACTCGTTTCGTGAATTATTCTACATACCTAATTACCTTATTGCCTGATCCCCTAATTACCTGATCTCCTAATCACAAAATTGCCCAATCCCCTGATCCCAAAATCCCCCAATTCCCTAGTCCCCGACTCACCATTCCCCATCTATAACACAAAAGAGGCTATCCCAATTTGAGATAGCCTCTTCGTTGTTTGTTGGTCTGTTATTAAAGAATTACTCTTCGATAATAATAGCTTCTTCGGGACATTCTTCAGCAGCCTGGCGGACTGCTTCCTGAAACTCTTCCGGTACAGGGTCGACTAAGACTTCCGCGAAGGGCTCATTGGCCATGCTGAAAACTTCAGGGGCCAAACCTTCACAAATGCCGCAACCTAAGCACAGATCTTCATCAACAATAACCTTCATCTTACATCTCCTTAAATATTTTGAACTTTTTTACAAAGTACGAGTGATTATACACTATTTTGGTGCATTTCAAAACATTGAAGATGGACACCAAGCACATTACTTTCGACATTTTACCACAAGCAATATTAATATTGTGTAAGAATAGAGGCAGCTGAGAGATTTGACCATATGCATCTCTTTGATGAGAGGATTTGATAGTGGACTCCAAACATGGGTATAAAACGGGGAAACCTATCATATAATTAGGCAAATTAACTAATCTAAGGTGTAACTATGGATCCAAAGCATCATCAACCAGCAAACCTATTTATTTATCACATCCTTCCCCGATCCGATTGGGCGAAGGCGCAGGCATCCGGGATCTATGAACCAGAAAGCCTGACGACGGAAGGATTCATCCACTGCTCGCTATCAGACCAGGTGATCCGGGTTGCCAATGCTTATTACGCCGGACAAAAAGACCTGCTGCTCCTGCTGATTGACCTGGAAATGCTTGCGCATGAAGTACGTTATGAGGACACAATGGATGTGGGGGAGTGCTTTCCGCATATTTATGGTGCGCTTAATCTGTCGGCAGTGATTACCATCTGTCCTTTGGGACAAAACAGACAGGGGAAATTTTCCATGCCAGAGGATACGGCGTGGAAGAGATTGGAATTGGGTGAGTTACACATGAATGCTGATCTCACATTATTGCCCTATGGCCTGGCGGGATCAATTTACCGCAGCCCGCTGCCCTTCAGCCCCATGTTTGACCCTGCTGACCGTGTATTGGATGCTTATTGCAAAGCTGGAATCGATGTGGTGGTGATGCTCACGCAGCCAAAAGAAGTGCAGAGGCTTATTGGGATGAACCTGGCAAAGCGCTACCAGGAGCTGGGATTTGATGTGATCAGGGCACCTATTGCTGATTTTTCAGTGCCTGAAGTGGGGGCATTAAATAAACCGATCCGGGAAACACTTCGGGCGGCTCGTGACGGTCAGACGATTGTGATCCACTGCCATGCTGGACTTGGACGTACCGGTATGTTCGCTGCTTGCCTGGCAAAAGTTGTCTTTGGAATGGATGGTATGGAAGCGAGGGCGTGGGTACAGCAGCATATCCGACATGCGGTGGAAACGGTGGAGCAGCTTGAATATATCCTGTCCTTTGAATTATCAGAAGAATAAATCAGCCTTCATCCTGACGGACCTTTTCGATGACCAGAGTGCCGGAAGGTCCCATCAAGAAATCCGCTCCCTCTTCTACTTCTGAGAACTGCATGGTGGTATTTGACCCCTGGATCGCCAGCGTATCCCCGGCGGTCACCACCACATCCTGTTCGTAGATGTAATAAAAGATATTGATGAAGTGGTTGATGATCTCGTCAAGTTTTTCGTCAGCCTGGACGAGATATGCCAGGTCAGGTACGTCAAAGATGTGATGACCCCTGGAAACCAGCCAGAAATGCTGCTTATCGATGAAAAATTTTACATACCCTATCCAGAGGGAGAAGGGGATATTTTGATGATAAGTTCGGATCATTTCCGCTGCCAGGAAATCTGCTGGGGGATGGGCTGTCCAGGCGTTTGGGTTGATGACTCCCAGCAGGTTCTCATGATCAAAGGCATGCGCAGTTTGATACAGAGCAATCATCTTATCAACCGGATCCGGGCACTTTCCTGTGTAAAGCAGGCTCAAATGGGAACGGTGCTGGCGCATGGCGGCTTTGATCTGGGGCTGCCAGCGTGAGACATGGACGGTTTGGTCCAAAACGGCAGGGGGCAGCGGCATTGATAAGCCTGCAATCTGAACAGTATGATCTCGAAATTGAACCATTCCCAGGCACTTTTGTGGATCACGCTGTTCCCAGCTGACCTCAACAGCATCGGGCAGGAAGACATCTTCCAGGGATGCAATGCGTTCAGCGGCAGCCTTCTCATCAGGCGTGGTGAGATCAACGGAAGAAAAAACCATGTGAATGGTGGGAGTGTGTGTTATGGAGAGTTTCGTTTGACCTGTCATGGCATAGTCCTCGATAATCAATCTGTTCATACCTATTATGCCTTAATTCAAGACAAGTTCAAAACCCAATTCTGACCAATTTGACCAACAGGATGAGGAGTTACAGGCGAGGTGGTAAAATTGAGGTAATTAATTTGGAAAGGAAGATCATGGAATCGAAACTCGTGCTTACGTATACACCAGATAAGAAAGATTATGTGAAAGCCTCTCGCGCGCTGGCTAAGAAAACAATACTGTTCATCATCCTGGCAGCCGTTCTTGCTTTGGGGGTGGTCGCCTCTGCTGTGATTTTACTGATGCCATCCATTGAAAACCCCACCTGGAAGAATATTGCTATTGCTGTTATTTGGGTAGGTGTCTTTTATGTGGTTTACTATCTGGTGCTGATCCCCATACAGCTTTCCAGGGCGTATAAGAAGAATGACTTTATGAAGATGGAACGTCGATTTACCATCACAGACGCCAAGTTATTGATGGAAATAGGTGAAAAATCCCAGGAACTTGACTGGGAGCATTTACGAAAGGTGATTTATGACGGGGGGCTTTATTTAATGGTATACAAAGAAGATTCGCCGGTTTATCCCTTTATCCACGAGCGCGCCTTTACAGATGACGCTGAGAAGGAAGCATTTTTAAATTTCTTAAAGGAGAAATCCATCCCAATCCAATAATCTGTGCATGGCAAGAGAAGTTCATTCTCTTGCTGCGCGACCTTTGATAAATATAGAAAGATTTGGAGCATGACAAAATGACCATTGGAACCATTCTCATTTCACTTGCGATCGGATTGGGGGCACTGCTTCTTTTCCTGGTGGGCTTTGTGATCCTGAAAACCCTTCTGTTTTCACCCTGCCAATCCAAAGGTAAACCCCGAGATCTGGCCAGCATTGACGGCCAATCGGTCGCGGAACGGTTNGGTTNAGCGGTTCAGATTCCNACGTTNTCTTATCTCGAACCCGAAAAATTTGACAGGGATGCTTTCCTCGAGCTGCATAGANTGCTCAAGACGCTTTATCCGAAGGTGCATGCCCAATTGAAGGTGGAACCCGTCAACGACCTCAGCCTGCTTTACACCTGGGAGGGCAGCAACCCGGAACTGAAACCGATCATGCTGATCTCGCATCTGGATGTCGTCCCGGCGGATGATGAGGGTTGGACATACCCGCCCTTCAGCGGGGAGATCGCTGAGGGCTTTGTATGGGGGCGGGGCACACTGGATGTTAAGAATGGCGTGATTGGCGTCCTGGAGGCGGTGGAATACCTGCTCAAAGAAGGTTTCCAGCCTGAGCGCACCGTTTACCTGGGTTTTGGGCACGACGAAGAGGTCAGTGGGCGTCACGGTGCAAAGGCCATCTGCGAACGGCTCCAAGAGCGTGACGTGGAACTGGGCAGTTTGTTGGATGAAGGTGGAAGTGTTATGGAAGGTTTCCTGCCTGGCGTGGAGACACCAGTGGCTGTGATCGGTATTTCTGAAAAAGGCTATTTGAGCTTACGCTTGACCGTATCAGTCGAGGGCGGGCACTCCTCCATGCC
>JGI24025J20009_10002762_pt1 | contig 12333 bp, 8 predicted proteins | sample Cruoilmetagenom3_FD_20009 | JGI IMG/M metagenome (IMG submission 20009)
GGCGGGCCTCCCGAAGACCGGCGTGGTCCCAGAGAGTAAACTGAAGGAACTGGAGATCATCGCCTGATGAGTACCAAGAGGGCGGTCTCATAGACCGCTCTCTTGATGTCTTGGGTCAGCCCTTGCCACCAGCCACAGGGGGAAAGATAGCCAGATAGTCACCCTCTCCCAGAACGGTATCCAACCCATCTTCTAGCCTTGTATTTCTCCCCTTAAGGAGGATGATGATCGATCTTCGGAGATCGCCCTTTTCGTCGAATATGCGTTCCTTCAAGTTGGGGCGGAGTTCAACCAGTCTCTCCAAAGCGTGGCCCACCGTTTCGCCCGCTTCCAGATCCACTTCTACCTCTTTTGCCCCCGCCACCTGCCGCAAGGTGGCGAACAATCTCACCTTCATGATATAGAAGTCTATCATCTAGGGAGTCGAAATACAACCTACCATCATTCCATTAGAGATCTTCGGCCCTTGATCGAAGCGGGCTTCAACTGTTGTGCCTTCCACACGAGGCGATAAGCCGTTTGGGGAAGGCGAGTGTAAGTTTCCACGTAGCAGCGAGGACCGATCCGCGCCTGATGCCCTCCTCCGAGAGAGAGGATATGCTGCGCCGGCTGAAGGAGAGTGGCTATAAGGAGTACCTGGAAGAGGAGGTTTGCGACCCGTATCGAACCTCGATAGCCAGGCTGAAGGAGGCGGGGTTTGAACTCTTCTAGGTTGACAGTTGAGCGGTTCAACTTCTAATTCATACTCGTTGCACCCTGCCTCTCTTTGTGCTAGACTTGCTTCTGATATGCTGGCGAAGGTGATGAGTTGCGCCGTGGTGGGGCTGGAGGGAGCCATCGTCCAGGTGGAGGTGGATATCTCTCCCGGACTCCCCGCTTTTACCATCGTCGGACTCCCCGATAAGGCCGTCCAGGAGTCTCGGGAGCGCGTCCGCGCGGCCATCAAAAACTCAGGTTTCACCTTCCCCATGAAGCGGCTCACGGTGAACCTGGCCCCTGCCGACCTCCCTAAGCAGGGGCCAACCTACGACCTTCCCATCGCCGTAGGGATCCTCTGGGCCTCAGAGCAGGTCTTGTCCCTCTCCTCCTCTCTTTTCATCGGAGAACTCTCATTAGACGGAAGTGTGCGTCACGCCGATGGCATCCTTCCTATGGTGAGCGTGGCTAAGGCGGAAGGGTTCCAGCGGGTCTTCGTACCCCTATCCGATGCTCCGGAGGCCTCCCTCATGGGGGGTTTAGAGATCATCCCTTTAGAGAGTCTCTTCCAGTTAGTGGCCCATCTCAACGGTTCGCAAGAGATCCCGGCAAATGAGGCCGATCCCGAGGTTTTGAGCGCCAAGGCACCTGAATACCCTATCGATTTCGCCGATGTGAGGGGTCAGGAGCATGTAAAGCGGGCCTTAGAGGTAGCGGCTGCTGGGGGCCACAATGTGCTGATGAGTGGGCCTCCCGGAGCGGGGAAGACCCTTCTGGCCCGGGCTCTACCCACCATCCTTCCCCAGATGAGTATCGATGAGGCGTTGGAGGTGACCAAGATCTATAGCGTGCGGGGGCTTTTGCCGGAGGGAACGCCTCTCATCATGCAGAGGCCATTTAGGTCTCCTCATCATACCATCAGTCATGCTGGATTAGTAGGGGGAGGGAGCTGGCCCAAACCGGGGGAGATAAGCCTGGCTCATCGTGGGGTATTATTTCTAGATGAGTTACCGGAGTTTGGACATCGGGTGTTGGAGGTGATGAGGCAGCCGATGGAGGACCGGGTGGTGACCATCAGTCGGGCCAAGACCAGCATGACCTTTCCCGCCAACTTCATGTTGATCGGGGCTATGAACCCCTGTCCCTGTGGATATTTTGGGGATCCGGTGAGGGAATGCACCTGTAGTCCGGCCATAGTGACCCGTTATCAGAAGAGGCTTTCTGGCCCTCTATTGGATCGGATAGACATCCATGTGGAGGTGCCTAGGGTAGAGTATGAGAAGTTGGCTAGTGATGTATCTTTGGAGACCTCGGAGTTGATCAGGGTGAGGGTGGAGGGGGCTAGGGAGAGGCAGAGGAGGAGGTTTGAGGGGACGCATCTTAGTTGCAATGCTGAGATGGGGCCTGGTGAGGTGAGGGAGTATTGTCGGCTTGATGATGCGGGGAGGAGTCTACTTAGGTCAGCGATGTACCAGTTACAGATGAGTGCCAGGGCCTTTCATCGCATCTTGAAGTTGGCTCGTACCATAGCGGACTTGGCTGGGGAAGAGGAGATCACCACCGCACATCTGGCGGAGGCTATTCAGTATCGGCCCCGGAGGCAGATGTGAGCAGGAATAGGCCCAGGTGCCTTTTGGTAGTCGCGTTCCCAGCAGGTGCTCGATGAATGGCTGAACGAGTCGTGAGTTTCGCTCAACCTTTCCCTGCTTGGCGATGTTTCCTGCTGAGTTGGCAGCATTATCTTAGGCGTTTTTCTCGCCTTACCAATGCCACTCTAGCAAATCATGTAAGGGAAACCAAGAGGTGTTCCTCAGATAAGCATGCTTATGTGGGGAAGGCTGAGAGGATCAGAAGATAGAGACGGAATCGATCGTCGGTCGACCCAGAGGCGAGCCGCAACAACCCATTGGTGAACACAAGCCCACCTACGCTCGACGATTGACGTCCAAAAATCCTTGGTATAGAATTTGACATGTGTTTCGCCTCTTCGTATTCCTTTCACACCATAGCGAGGTGGAATTGAGGGTCTGAGAGCGGAAGGGAGGGAAAAACCAAAGTGGGGGAGCCACCGTCGCTAAGAAGTCGCTTCAAGGGTATCAAGGTTAACAGGCATGTTGCGTTTGTTGTAGCCATGATAGCTGGGGTTGCTTTTGCCTATAGCAATGGCTCTTTCCCGCGCTGGTTATCCGCTCACTAGACATGCGATGCAACGCATCCTCTTCCTAATCCCCATCGGCTATGCGACCCTCCAGTGTGGGCCTATCGGGGGCGCAATCACTCTCTTCCTGTCTGCCCTCATCATGATGCCCCGCGTTCTGCTTATATCCCCTACCCCGCTTGACGCTTTGAGCGAGGTAGGGGCTATCACCTTTGCTGGGGCTACACTAACCTGGCTAATTGACAAACTGGGTAAGGAAAGGCTAGAGCGTGAAAGAACGGCTCTTCGCCTACAAGCGACAGCAGAGGTTACCGGTCTTGTTAGCCGATCCTTGGATCTTCAGCAGGTCCTGCAGGAGACTCTAGATGCCATAGTAGGGCGACTAGACCTGGGGCCTCGCGGTGGCGTCTTCTTACTGGATGAAGAAACTCAACTCCTTCACCTCAGGGGGCAGCATGGTCTTTCATCGGAGTTTGTGGCCCAGGAGGCCACCGTTGCCGTCGGAGAGTGCCTCTGCGGGCTAGCGGCCAGGTCGGGCGAAGTGATATGGTCAGCTTCCTGTCCTGACGATCCCAGGCATGCGAGACAGGGAGAACTCTCTCCCCATTATCATCTGATCGTCCCCTTGAAGGCAAGAGAGAAGGTAGTGGGGGTAGCCTTCTTCTACCCTCGAAGGGCAGTGGATGCTGAAGAGATAAGGTTGTTCACCACCATAGGTGGGCAGATTGGCATGGCGATTGAGAACGCCTGTTTATACGAGCGGACTGATGAGCAACTGGCCAAACGGGTCCGAGAGCTGGCTCTACTGAGAGAGATTGCCCAAATCACCGGTCGGTCCCTGGCGCTGAATGATATGCTCAACGCGTGTCTGGATATTGTTCTAGAGTTCTGGCAAGCCGGTAAATCCGCAATTCATCTCTTGAACGAGAGAACTGGAATGTGGCATCTGGTATGCCACCGGGGGCTTTCTACTGAACTGGTTCAATATATCAAAGAAGTGCCTCTGACGCGGGGATTCTTAGGCTAGAGAAAGGGCTGGGTGAAATGCAACTTGAGCAGAGCTCGTCCTTTGCAAGGCTCTTCAGATTCCTAGTATATTTTCCCATTCTCCTAGTGATCATTCGGTTATGGGCGGGATGTGCCTCGCCTGGAACGACGCTAACCCCGACATCTCTGCCGTGACACGGCGGGCGATGCCTTTAGAGGGAAGATTCTAAAGGGAAGCTGGTTTTGGAAACTGAGGCACGTGAAGTGGCTATTTCTGGCTAGTCTGCTGGTCTATCTCTTCCTAATTCCTGGCCTTTTCCAGGTCTCTCACCACCAGGAAATACATCTACCTTTTCTCGGTGGCCAATATAGGAATCTGCTTCGCCAGTTTGCTGGTTATCCCCTGGACCGGCAATAATTCCTATTGCCGGTTTCTTGGCCCTTGGGGAGCCTTGTACGGACTCATCTTCGTCTGGATTCCCAAGTATCGCAAGCAAATACTCGTGGGAGAGGTGGCCGAGTATGCCAAGGAGGTATTTCGGCGGAGGGTTCCCCTGGCTGAGGCAGCAGCTATGGGGGGAGTTGTGGGGACGACGGGTATTTCGTTTGATCTGTGGGAGATCAAGTGACAACTGACATAATCAGACGATACATCATCTATCAAAGGGACCAAGCTGGTCAACTAAAGCTGTGGGGGTAGGCCCAAAGCCCTGTAGCTTGCTGCGGGGTTCTCTACTGCAGCCAGAGGATGTGGCCTGGATTGAGAAGGGGGTGAACTATCTAGATGATCAACCGATTTCGATGGAGTTGATACAGGCCGTAGCCGCGTAAGGGGTTGACCAAAGGGGGTTGAGAGGGTAGGATATGCCTGGCCAATTTGCACCATTTGTCGGACACACCGATCTAGGCTTTTGGAGAGGGATAACGCGGAGGAGTTCAGCGATCTCTATGATCTGATGGTTAGTTGTCTTACCCTTCGAATGGTGTGTTGAGATTCGCCCGAGTGCTCTCGACCCTATCGTTGTAGGGCCGAGAGCAACCTCTCCGGGGTGGCTGGCAGCGTGAGGACCCGGATTCCACAGGCGCAGTATATAGCGTTAATAATCGCTGGCGCAGTAGGGATGGAGGTGATCTCTCCAACTCCTTTCGCCCCGAACGGCCCTTCAGCCGTTCTCTCTTCTACAATTATGGGTACTACCTCAGGCATCTCCTTGACCCGAGGGATCTTGTACTTGGCCAAGTTAGCGTTTCGTACAAACCCTTCTTCAACCTGCAACTCTTCGCTCAAGGCGAAGCCCATCCCCATGGCTACACCACCCTCCAGTTGGCCAGCGATGGCTAGAGGGTTGATGGCTCGACCCACGTCGTGAGCGGCGATGACCTTCAGCACCTTCACCCCTCCCGTTTTCGTGTCCACCTCTACCAAGGCGGCTTGCGTGGCGTAGCCATAGGCGAAGTGGTCATCGCCCGGCTCGCCTAAGGGAGTCGTTGCTGGCGGCTTGTAGACATACTCACTGGAGAGGTCCCGGCCCTCCTGCCTTGCCCGGACGATGGCTTCTTCAAAAGGCATGCCCCTTCCATTAGGGGCTATAATCTGTCCCTCAGCAAAGGTCAGCTCATGGGGAGAAACCTTCAATGCCCGGGCCACGGCCCTTGCTAACTCTTCCCGGACTCCCTGAGCCGCAAAACGTACCGCATTGCCGGTGATAAAGGTCTGGCGCGAAGCGACGGTTGGGCCTCCATCTAGAGTGCGCTGCGTGTCGCCCACCACCAGGTCAACCCTCTCGTAGGGAACACCAAGTATCTCAGCGGCGATCTGGGCCGCGATGCCGACTAATCCCTGTCCCACCTCCGACCCGCCAATTCGGACCACGACTCGTCCCTCTTCGGTTATGTCCACCCCTGCGCCGGCTGTATCTGGCAGTCCCCCACCAAGCCCTACGTTCTTCAAGCAGCAAGCGAATCCCCAACCTCGACGCTTGTGAGGTGCGGAAGGGGTTAGCACACCGGCCCCCAACTCCCGCACTTTCGCCTCTACTCGGTCAATGGTCTTCAATAGCCCCACACTTTCCCTCAGGCGTTGCCCTGTCGCCGTGACGGATCCCACTCTCAGACCATTAAGCCGCCGTAGTTCCAAGGGATCAACGCCCAACCCCTCGGCTAAAATGTCCATGTGGCTCTCGATGGCGAAGATCGCCTGCGGCACACCGAAACCACGCATGGCTCCCGCCGGTGGGTTGTTGGTGTAGACAGCATAGCAATCGATCTTCACATTAGGTACTTCGTAGGGGCCTGCACAGTGGGTCGCGGTGCGGGTCATCACCGGCTCGCTGAGACTGGCATACGCACCAGCATCGCCCCAGATAGTGGCTTCAACAGCGGTTAGATTCCCCTCCGGGGTTGCTCCCACTCTTAGGCGGATGGTGGTGGCGTGTCTCTTGGGATGAACCCTAATCGACTCTTCACGGGTAAAGACCAGTTTCACGGGACGGCGGGTATACGAAGCCAGAAGAGCGGTAGGGATTTGAACGGTGATATCTTCCTTTCCGCCGAAGGCCCCTCCAACCGCCGTCTGGATGACACGCACCTTCTCCTCAGGAATGCTTAGAGCGGCGGCCACTTCCTTGCGATCGGCAAAGGGGATCTGGGAGCCGACATAGATGGTCACATTATCATCCTCGTCAACGATCCCTACCCCGGCTTCTGGCTCTAGGTAGGCGTGCTCGATGAAGGGGGTATGGTACTCCCTTTCCACGATCACGTCGGCTTCAGCGAAGCCCCTCTCTATGTCGCCCTTCCGCACCTTGATATGCTTGAGCAAATTGCCGTCCTCGTGCACCGGGGGAGCGCCTTCCGCTAGCGCTTCTGCGGGTGAAAACACCCCGGGCAAGGGCTCATACTCTACCCTGATCAATTTCAAAGCTTCTTCGGCTATCTCTTCTGTTTCCGCGGCCACCAAGGCTAACCCATCACCTGTGTAGCGCACCTTATCATAGGCCAGGGTTGGCCAATCGGCACGGATCGTTCCATGATGCTTTGACCCGGGGATATCCTCCGCCGTCAAGACTGCTGCCACCCCGGGGAGCGCTTTAGCCCTGCTGGTGTCGATGCGCTTGATCTGAGCATGAGGGTATTCGCTACGCAGAACCTTAGCGTGTAGCATCCCCTCGAAGTATAGATCGGCGGCGAAGACCGCTTCTCCGATGGCCTTGGCCCGTGCATCAGGCCGGGCCAGGGGGAGTCCGATGGCATGAAGGGGCGGAGACGTCCCCTCTGGCATCTCAAAAGCAACCTCACCAGTGGCCGCTTTCTCCACGGCTCGAACGATGCTGATGTAGCCCGTGCAGCGGCAAAGGTTGGGAGTTAGGGCGGAGATTACCTCCTCCCGCGTGGGCTGTGGATTGGAATCTAAGAGGGCCTTGGCAGCCATGATCATCCCCGGGGTACAGAAGCCACACTGGATCGCTCCTTGTTCGATGAAAGCCCTCTGAAGCGGATGAAGCTGCCCATTCTTGGCCAGTCCTTCAATGGTTTCGATCCTCGCGCCGTCAGTGCGAATAGCCTTGGTGATGCAAGACCGCACCGCCCTCCCGTTTAAGATCACTGCGCATGCCCCGCAGTGGCCTTGGCCACATCCGTTTTTGGTGCCGGCGAGATGCAACTGATCCCGCAGGACGTCGAGGAGCATCATCTCTTTGGAGACGACCACCTGGTAAGATCTATCATTTATGTTAAGTTTAATCGTCTCTTGTTTCATAGATCTTCCTCTCGCTCTCAGATATTCAACCAGAATGTCGGCTCGAGGAGAGGGATCACAGCCCAGACAACCTGGAGACACTCATGGGCACGACGCCTCTCCTGGTCGCAATACTCCCCTTACGATTTGCTCTGCATGGCACGCCACACTTTCTCGGCGGTAGCCGGGAGGTTATCGATCCAGACCCCCACCGCATCGTGGATGGCGGAAAGGATGGCCGGCGCAGTAGGCAAGGTGGTCATCTCCCCCACCCCCTTGGCCCCGAAAGGGCCGGTAGGGTCGGGCACCTCGACAATGATTGTCTCCAGTTCATGAGGCATGTCCGCCGTGGTGGGGATATGGTACTCGCTGAAGCGACGGGTCTTGACCAGCCCCTCCTTTTGGATGAACTCCTCGGTGAGGGCGTAGCCCAGGCCCATATGCACCCCCCCACCAGCCTGCCCCTTCACCATCCCCGGGTTTATCGCCTTCCCCACATCCTGAGCGGCCCAGACCTCGAGCACCTCCGTCTCCCCGGTCTCTACATCCACCTCCACCAGGGCGATCTGGGCTGCGTAGCCGTAACTGATATGAGGGTCGCACATGCCTGTCTCGGGGTCATAGGGAGTGGTAGGCCTGACGCTGCGTCCATGGTATTCATATTTGCCGACCACGTGTTTCTCCCCTGTCTCATCCCTCAACGCCGCTTCCCGTTTGTGCAGCGCTTCCTGGCAGGCGCGCATGACCGCGTTGCCTGAGATGTAGACATGACGGGATGCTGACGAGCTACCAGCGTCGGGGACCACAGAGGTATCTACTAAGGCCACCCGAACCTTTGCATAATCGATCCCCAGCGCCTCGGCGGCGATCTGGGCCAAAGCGGTGTGAGAGCCCTCCCCTACCTCAGAGGCGCCAACCTTCACTAGGGCGCGCACGATCTCGCCCGACTCATCAAAGGCAAGTTCCACAACAGCCCCGGTCTTATCATCGAAGCCGAAGGAGTAGCCCACATTCTTGTAACCACAGGCCACCCCTATTCCTCTTCGCCTATAGGGAGCCGAGGGGGTGCCCAAATCGGGCTTGATCCAGTGGCCCCCTTCCTCCCGCCAGCCCGAGGCCAACGCCGCTTGGCGTAAGGTCTCCTTTATCCCTACCCCCTTAGGCATGGGGTTCCCAGTCAGAGCGATGGAGCCATCCTCCAGCAAGTTCTTCATCCTGAGCTCCACCGGATCCATCCCTAGCGCTTCGGCCAACTTGTTCATTTGAGTCTCATAGGCTACCGGGGGCTGGGTCGAGCCAAAGCCCCGCATGGCCATAGTGACGGCGTTATTGGTGTACACCGTGTAGGCATCTACTTTGGCGTTAGGCACTATGTAGGGCCCAGCAGCAAAACTAGCCGAGTTGGAAAGCACCGCCACACTCGTGGAGGCATAGGCTCCCGCATCGGAGATCAACTCGATCTCTACGGCGGTCAACTTGCCGTCCCTGGTAGCCCCAGTTCTATATTTCATATAGTAAGGATGGCGCTTGCCCGTGTTTCGGATCGACTCCTCTCGGTCGAAAACCATCTTCACTGGTCGGCGGACGCAGTAAGCACAAAGGGCCAACAGGTGTTGGATATACATATCCTCCCGTCCACCGAAGGCTCCGCCAATGGCGGGCACGATCTCCCGCACCCCATCTAGGGGCAAATCCAACATATGGGAGATCTGGTGAAGGTCATCGTGGGACCATTGAGCGGCCGCGATGACCGTCACCCGCCCCTGCTCGTCGATATACCCCACTCCGGCTTCGGGCTGCATATAGGCGTGCTCCACGTGAGGGGTGAAGTAGTAACTTTCGATCACCACATCTGCCTTAGCGAACCCTTTCTCTATATCCCCTTTGCGTATCTTGATATGCTTGAGGATGTTGCTATCGCCCCGCTCCTCATGGATCAAGGGCGCATCTGGCTTCATCGCCTCGCGGGGGTCGCTTACCACCGGTAGAGGCTCATACTCCACCCGCACCCGTTGGCAGGCCTCCTGGGCTATCTTTTCGCTCTCCGCGATGACGATGGCTATCCGGTCCCCAAGCCAACGCACCTTTTTCCCCTCCCCCACCAGCATCGGCTGATCCATGATGTTAATCCCATACTCGTTCACCGGCACATCCTTGCTGGTGAGGACCGCCACCACACCGGGCAACGCCTCTGCTGGGCTAATATCTATCTTCAAGACGCGAGCGTGGGGGTATTCACTCCACACCACTTTGGCGTAGAGTTGACCCTCCATGTTGAAATCCTGGGGGAACTTCCGCTGTCCTCTCACCTTAGTTGCGGCGTCTATCTTGGGCACGCTTTCTCCCACGACCTTGTTGCTCATTCCGGGCCTCCCCTCTCCGCCAGCCGCTCACAGGCCAACTCGATCGCCCCTATGATCTGATAGTAGCCGGTGCAACGGCATAGGTTGCCAGAGATCCCCTCTTTGATCTCTTTCCGGGTAGGGTGAGGGTTTTCGTCCAACAGAGCCTTGGCAGAGATGACCATGCCCGGGATGCAATAGCCACATTGGGGGGCTGTCCTATCTACGAACGCCTGCTGAATCGCATCCAGCCGGTTATCCTGCCCCAACCCCTCGATAGTGATCACCTCTCGCCCCTGGGCTTTAAGGGCCGGATAGATACAGGAATCTACGGCTCTGCCATCCACCAATACGGTGCAAGCCCCGCACTCCCCCTCCCCGCAAGAGATCTTGGTGCCGATCAACCCCAACTTATCACGCAAAACGTTAGCCAATAGATCTCCAGGCTCAACATCAATGGTGACCTCTTGACCGTTCAAGATCATCTTAAGAGTTGGCATCTTCGCCCTCCTGTAAAACGGCTCGCCATAGAGCACGCCGCACCAGGACCTCCACCATCGCCTTTCGATACTCTGCGCTGCCTCGCAGCAAGGAGTCTCGAGGTTGAGCGGCCTGAGCCGCAAGTTTCGCGGCCTCAGCCACGAAAGCCTCATCGGGGGGTTGCCCCACCAAAGCCTCTGCGGCCTCGGTGGCTACAAATGGCGTGGGTGCCACGGGGCCTATCGCTATCCGCGCCCTCTCAACCTTATCCCCCTGGAGCCTTACTACCGCAGCAGTGTTCAAAATGGGCAAGACGAGAGCCCTCCGCTTAGCCAATCGCTCGAAGGCCCCCGCTTCCCCCTCTCCTAAGGCTCGAAACCGCAACTGGGTGATCATGGCCGCGCAAGGGTCGACGGTGCAAAGCCCCACCCCGGCGTAGAGAGCAGCGACAGGGGTCCAGCGGCGCCCTGCTCGCTCCGCTACCTCTGCCTCGGCATCCAGGGCGAAGAGGGCTATGGCCCCATCAGCGGCGGGCAGCGCATTCACCACGTTGCCCACCAAGGTCCCCACATTCCGAATCTGTGGCCCCCCCACCGAACCACACGCCTCGGCCAACACCCCGGCTCGAGAGCGGATCAAGGGTGAGGTGGCTACCTGGCTATGGGTCACCTGGGCCCCGATGTATATTAAACCATCTCGCTCCTCGATATGGTCTAAGCCGGGGATGCGAGTAATATCTATCATTACCCTGGCCGTACATTGCCCCCGTTGGCTCTGGAGGACTAAATCGGTACCCCCGGCGATGATCCGGGCCTCACCCCCGTGGGCCTCCAGCATCTCCAGCGCCTCCTCCACGGAAGCGGGAAAGAGGTATTCATCCCACATACGCCCTCCTTCTTGAAACGGAATCTCCTGCTCGCTGGTCTCTACTCCTCTACATAGTAAACTCGCTTCCCGGCCCTACGCGAGACTACCAAGCCAACCCTTTTCAGAACACCCAAACGATGGGAGAGCGTCGGCTGGGTTAGATCGAATTTCTCCACAATCTCGCCAACCGGAACACCGGAAAGGTCTAAGCAGCCGCTATCGGTGTTTCCCTCAACGCGTTCGCTCCTCCGGCCAGTCTAGCATCATGACCTTCACCCGTTCTCCAGCCTCCAGATGTTTTCGTTCCTCAGGGATGATGGCCAATCCATCGGCCTTCACCATCGAGGATAGGATGCCAGACCCTTGTTCGCCGGTAAGACGGGCGAAATATTCCCCTTTCTTCCTCTCCACTGTGACGCGCAAGAAATAGATGATCTGCAGCGATTTCGGGGTTTCCCTGGAGGTGCCCATTGTGTCAATAGCAACTAGAGCATAGCCGTCCATGGCCGAGTTGTCAAGAGGCCGTATTCAGAGACTGTTGAAAAAGTCCTCCAATTTGCCTTTCTAACCCTTGGCGGATAGACTGAGGCTAAGCAACCTTACGGGAGTAGAGAGCGATGAGCAAAGAGAGGTTCAAGAGAGATTGCGGCGATTCCTTCTGGCCGGTGACGTGCCAGGACAGGCTACGGACGCTTCCTCATATGAGCAGGTAGTGCCCAAAGATCACTTCTTAGTGAAGATCAACGAGATCATCCCTTGGCAACGTTTCACCTACAAGCTGGTCAAACATTACAAGGGGAAGGCCAAGGAGGGGAGACTACCTTATGACCCTGCGCTTCTCCTGTCCCACAGGGATCCTGTAAGGAAAGATGCTCTTGGTCTCCTATCTGTATGATATCTCTGAGAGGCAGACAGAAGAGATGGCTAACCTCTCCCACAGGGATCCTTTACGGAAACCTAGCGGTGAAATATTTCCTGGGCTTAGGGGTATCCTTACAGGATCCCGTGGGAAATGAACACCCTCCTGATCACACCACCCTCACTGCCTTTCCGTCAAGGATCCCTGC
>JGI24025J20009_10002765_pt1 | contig 12328 bp, 13 predicted proteins | sample Cruoilmetagenom3_FD_20009 | JGI IMG/M metagenome (IMG submission 20009)
ACAGGGCATGGGTGATCGGGATATTGCCTCTGCCTTCGCCCGGGGAACCATCTGGTTTAAGGTTCCCCCCTCCCGGCATATACGCCTCACTGGTACACCCGGCCCCCAGGCAACACCCAAGGATGTTACCCTGGCCATGCTGCGTGTATTGGGGGCAAATGGCCTGTTGGGATATGCCGCCGAGGTCACCGGTCCCTACATTGAAAACCTAGATCTCTCCGGACGCATCACCATTGCCTCCATGGCCACCGAGATGGGAGCAATTACTCTCCTGTTTTCCTCCCACCCCCAAAATTTGGGATGAGCTCCCTGTAACAGCCACAAAAAAAGAAGAGATCCGGGCAGACCCTGACGCCCGGTATGACAAAAAGATCACCATTGACATCACTGATATTCCACCCCTTCTTTCCCGACCCGGACACCCCGAGGATGTCACCGAGGTGGACACGGTACAGGGCACCAAGATAGATTCTGGCTTTATCGGCTCCTGTACCAATGGCCGCTATACAGACCTAAAAACAGCCGCAAATATATTGAAGGGAAAAAAAATTGCCCCGGGAGTGGTCCTTAAAATTGTACCCAGCACCCGACAGATATGGAACCAGTGTCTTCAACAGGGCCTTATCAAGATATTTCTTGATGCCGGCGCCCTGGTGGGAAATCCAGGCTGTGCGGGGTGTGCTGCCGGCCAGATTGGACAAAATGGCCCCGGGGAGGTTACCATTTCCACGGGGAATAGGAATTATACCGGGAAACAGGGGAAGGGAGAAGTATATCTTGCCTCCCCGGCAACCGTTGCCGCCTCAGCCCTCGCGGGATATATTACCACCAGTGACCAGATACCCATTACACCCACTGTTTTTACACGGGAACACTACCCTGGAGAGACAAAAAGGAAAGGTGTCCCTCGCGAGGGATCCTGTCACCAGCAACCCGTCTTTACCGGACGAGCCTGGGTGATCCCCCGGGACAATATTGATACCGACATGATCTATCATAACCAGTATCTATCGGTCACTGATAGAACCAAAATGGGACAATATACCTTTGGAAATCTTATGGGTTGGGAAAATTTTTCCCAGCGGGCGCACCCGGGAGATATTATCATCATGGGGAAAAATTTTGGTTGTGGCAGCAGTCGTCAACAAGCCGTGGATTGTTTTAAATCCCTGGGGATAGCCCTTATTATTGCTGAATCATTTGGGGCCATCTATGAACGCAATGCCATCAATGCCGCCTTTCCCATCATGACCTACACACCCCTCCAAAAAGAGATAATCAAAAATGGGGAGATGATCCAGGTTGATTGCCTCACTGGAGAGATTACCCACCAGAAAACAGGGAAAACACTGCAGGGTAATCCCTTTTCCACAATCCAGTACCATATCTATATCCGGGGGGGGTTATTGGAACCCGAATGCCCACCAGAAAAAAAGAAGGAAAGGTAAAAAAAGATGAGGGGAACATTTGCCCAGAAATTATTGGCCAAAAAAACAGGTAGAAAACACCTGGAACCTGGAGAGATTGTGACCGTTACGCCCGATCATTTGTTAACCCATGATAATACCGCGGCAATCATTAAAAAGATAGAATCTGAACTGGATACCTATGGGATCATTGACCCGGATTTCCCGGTTATTGTCCTGGATCATGTGGTCCCCCCGGTCAATGAAAAGACTGCACTGGGCCATAAAAAAATCCGGGATTTTGTCACCCGTTTCCATCTCCATCATTTTTTTGATGGCGGCTGGGGAATCTGTCATCAGGTGGTCCTGGAACAAGGGCTTGCCCTCCCCGGGTCACTTGTTGTGGGAAGTGATTCCCATACCTGTTCCTATGGAGCGGTCAATGCCTTTGCCACCGGTATTGATCGGACAGAAGCAGCCTCCTTGCTGCTTACGGGTGAAACCTGGTTAAAGGTACCCGAAAGCATAAAAATGACTCTGCAAGGATCTCTTCCCCTGGGGGTGTATCCAAAGGACCTCATCCTCCATATTATCGGAAATGTGGGTGCCGATGGAGCCGCCTATTGTTCAGTGGAATTCCATGGGGATCTGTCCCCATTGGGACTTGAGGACCGGATCACCATGTCAAACATGGGGGTGGAAATGGGTGCAAAAATAGCGGTATTTCCCTGTGACAGCCACACGGAACACTATTTGTCTAGCCAGGGGATAAAACCCAGGGGATATGAGCCCTTGTGGAGTGATGCTGATGCCTGCTATCATAAAGAACTGACTTATAATCTTTCAGAAATACAGCCCCAGCTTGCTCTGCCCCATCGGGTGGACAAGGTCACCAAGGTAAAGGATATGGAGGGAAAAGAGATTGACCAGGTCTTTATTGGAACCTGTACCAATGGTCGCTTATCTGACCTCCGGGTGGCCGGCGAGATCCTCCGGAAAAAAAAGGTTGCCCGGGGGACACGTCTTTTGGTGCTTCCCGCATCACGACAGATTTACCAGGATGCCCTCCAAGAGGGATTGATGGATATTTTCATCAGGGCGGGTGCTCTTATCCTGCCGCCCGGATGTGGCCCCTGTCTGGGTGCCCATATGGGTGTTCTGGCACCCGGGGAACGTTGTGTCTCCACCGCGAATAGGAATTTTAAGGGACGGATGGGGTGTATTGAGGCAGAGATCTATTTGGCCAGTCCCGCCACGGCAGCAGCAACTGCAATACATGGGGTGATCACTGATCCCCGGGAGGTTTCTGTATGACCGTATGGCAGTATGGGGATAATATCAATACCGACCAATTGTTCCCCGGGAAGTANACCTATACCTGTTCAACACCTCCCGAGATTATCCCCCATCTCCTTGAGGATCTTGATCCCGGTTTTGTAACCAATGTAAAGGAGGGGGATTTCATTGTGGCGGGAAAAAACTTTGGATGTGGCTCAAGCCGGGAACAACCCGTGCTGGGATTGAAGGCAGTGGGGATTGAGGCCATCATAGCAGGGTCATTTGCCCGGATTTTTTATCGAGCAGCCATCAATCAGGGATTAACCCTCATTGAATGCCCCCATGCCGTCACCGCCTACAGGACGGGAGATAGTGTTCGAGTGGATCTGGATTGTGGTAATCTGTGGATTGGCGAAAAAAAATTTAGGTTTCCTCCCCTTCCCCCGGAGATACAAACAATCGGTGCGGCGGGGGGACTGTTGGCCTATACCAAAAAAAAGTTGCGTAAACAGGTGTCACCATCAAAAAAAAGAGAGTCACTATAAAAAGTAGGGGTGACAAAAAACGGTTAGTGATCCTTGTTTTTCTTTCCCCTCCCCCCCCGGGGTATCATGTGTAAAAAGAGGATAGCATGAAGGTTGATCCTTCTCTAAGATGCATGGTGCATGAGGGAGTGTATCCCCCCGCAGAGGATACCTATTTTCTTATCACATGTATACAGGTAAAAAAAGAAAAAATCCTTGACATGGGCACCGGGGCAGGACTTATTGCTTTACATATGGCCCGGCAGGGTGCACGGGTGACCGCCGTGGATAAATCACGGAAGGCTGTCACTAATGCCCAGGAGAACGCCCGGATAAATAACATAGAGATGCAGGTGACACAAAGTGATCTGTTTTCCCAAATTCGTGATTGTTTTGATGTCATCACCTTCAATCCCCCCTATCTTCCCCCCGGCAGACCAAGGGATATCTCTTGGGATGGGGGACCAGGGGGTATCCAGGTGGCAGGACGATTTCTCGCTGAGGCACACCATCATTTAAAAAAGAAGGGACGTATCTATCTGCTTCTGTCAACACAGAGCGATATCCCTACTTTGATTGCCCAATATCAGAACCACTACCAGTTTTACCTAATTGATGTACTCCCGCTCTTTTTTGAACAATTAAAGGTGTTTCGGGTCACACGTTAAAATATTTCCGGTAATCCCAGGTGGATACCTGGGAGAGAAATTCTCTCCATTCCTGTAGTTTAATGTCCATAAATGCCTGGGCGGCATGTGACCCCAGTGCCCGTTGAATAACGTTATCGGTCTCAAATTCATCCAGGGCTTCATGAAGCGTCCGGGGAAGCCGTTGGATATTAAACTTTTTTAGTTCTTTTTTAGTCATGGCATAAATATTTTTCTCAACGGGGTCACCCGGGTCAATTTTTTTCTTGATGCCATCCATCCCGGCATGGATGAGTACCGCAAAGGTGACATAGGGATTGGCGGAGGGATCGGGATGGCGGGCCTCTACATTGATGGAACCCGTTGTTCCTGCCCTGTTGGGGATACGGATAAGGGAACTGCGGTTATAAAACGCCCAGGCGATATTAATGGGTGCTTCATAGTGGGGAACCAATCGCTTATAGGAATTTGTGGTGGGATTTGTCACTGCGGTCATTCCCTTTGCATGATCAAGAATGCCCCCAATAAAGTAACGGGCTGTCTGGGAAAGGCGATAGGGGTCGTCTTTATCATAGAAAACCGATGTATCCTTGTTGAAAAGTTCCATGTGGACATGCATGCCACTCCCCGCATCGGTGGGAAGAGGCTTGGGCATAAAGGTGATGAGAAGATCACTCATGGACCCCATGATTTTGGCAAGGAATTTAAAAAAGATGGAGGCATCACCCGTCTTTACGGGATCAGGGATGGTCTGGATCTCGATTTCTTGCTGCCAAGCTCCCCCTTCGTGATGGTGATACTTGACCGGCCATCCTGCTGCAGTGAGGGCCTCTGAGAGCCGGTTTCGAAATGACTCCGCGGAATCGATGGGGGGAGAGGCAAAATAGCCCTCTTTTTCCTTTAACCCCAACACGGGATGTTTCCCCTTGGGGATGGGTTCCTCTCCCTGGAGAAGGGTTGAAAGCTCCGTATGTTGTACCTCGGGGATACTTGAGGCCTTAAAGGCATAAAACTCTAACTCAGGTGACAACTCTATATGGTCATATCCCATGTTCTTGATAAGATTAAAAGATCGCCGGGCGATATGCCGGGGGTCACCCGGAAAGTATTCCTGTGAGGCTACAGATAAAACATCCATAACCACGCGGGCTCTGTCCCCCTTAAAAAGCCAGGGGAGAAGAATCATTGTCTGGGGATCCGGCCGGGCGATCATATCTGAATGTTCAACGGACACAAAGCCCTTAATTGATGATCCATCAAAACCCACTCCCTCTTCCCAGATGCTATCCTCTAGATAGGTCTTTACCGGTATGGAGAAAACTTGGAGGTTCCCCAGGATATCTACAAAATGTCCCTGAACCCATTTCACCTGGCCACCCTGCAAAAGCTTCCGGGCTTTCTCCACCGCACTCTTATTGGTCATCTCTCCAGAATTAACCCAATGAATATAAAGGTTATAGGTATGGATACAACACTGTTATTCAGGGGATATAAAGAATCTACCAATGAGCCTGGAATGGCCAGGAAGATACTTCCCCCAAGAAAAAAAGAGAGGAAGAAGACATATAATAAAAAAAATATAATATATACCCTGGGGACACCAGAAAGAGAGAGAGTATAGTAGAAACACAGGTTATTAGATCATGGCCACAGAGAAAAAAATTGAAAAATATGTGAGATTCTATCATCAGCCCTTGGGACAAAAGATACTAGAAAAAGAAATAGATTTAGTGGAAGAAAAACTGACAAATTGTACAGACATTTTGAGTGTGGGATGCGGCCCTGCATTCCTGGAGACAGGATTACAAAGACGTCATCCAAACATCAACATACTGGGTATAGATCTGTCTGCTGCCATGCTGCATTATGCCCCACCCGGAATCACTGTCGGGATCGGGGACGCACAAAACCTTCCCGTTTGTGACACAATGTTTGACGCCCTACTGTTCATCACCTCTCTAGAATTTATCACCGATGACAAAAAAGCAATCAAAGAGGCACACCGGGTCCTGAAAGCCAGGGGTATACTGCTTGCTGCCCTGCTAAATACAAAATCACACTATTTCAAGGATGAATACAATGATAAAGGCTCCTATATCAGACAAAATATCACCCATCTAGATAGTGATCAAATAAAGAAACACCTCTCCCAATATTTCACCATACAAAAGAGGGAATATTATTTGGGTGTAGATAAGGGAAAACTCTTAGACACCAACAACCCTACCTATGCAACCCTATATGTGGTAACCGGAAGAAAACATGGATGAAAAAGAAAAAAGGATAACCTTTGGACCCGTGCCCTCCCGGCGGCTCGGGCGCAGCCTGGGGATAAACAATATCCCCCCAAAAATCTGTACCTATTCTTGTGTGTATTGTCAACTGGGGAGAACCCACCACCTGCAGATCAACCGGGAATCATTTTATACACCCCAGGAAATAAGACAGGCAGTAAAAAAGACAGTCACGGAAACACAAAAAAGACAGGAACACATTGATTATCTCACCTTTGTCCCGGATGGAGAACCCACCTTGGATCGCCATCTTGGTGAAGAGATAGACACCTGTCACCAGTTTGGCATCAAAATAGCAGTGATTACAAATGCATCTCTTTTATGGCACCAGGATGCCAGAGGGGACCTAGGCAACAGTGATTATGTCTCCCTGAAAATTGATGCGGTCCATGAGGATACTTGGCGGCGGATAAATCGGCCACAGAAATCATTGCAGCTTGATGACATCTTAGAAGGTATAACCGATTTTGCCCATGAATTTACCGGAAAGCTGGTTACTGAGACAATGCTGATCCAAACAATTAACGATACCCCAGGGGAACTCACGGATATCGCCAGTTTTATTACAAAATTACATCCAGAGACAAGTTATATTGCCATACCCATCAGGCCACCAGCGGAACCATGGGTACAACCTGCAGGTGAAAAAATAATCACCATGGCCCATGAGATTTTTAGAAAAAAAGGCCTTGCGGTGGAGTATCTTATGGGGTATGAAGGAAATGCCTTTGCTTCCACTGGGAATCCCCGGGAGGATGTACTTAATATTACTTCGGTGCATCCCATGAAAAAGGAAGCCATCCAGAAAGTACTAAAAAAAGCCAATAAAAAGTGGAATGTCATTGAGAAATTGCTTACTGAAGAAAAACTGGTTGAGGTAGATTATAAGGGAGAAAAATTTTATATACGAAAACTGCCAACAGGAAGGAAGAAATCTCCTCCATCGGGTATAGAAAAAAAGTAGATAAAGAAAAAACAAACAAGAAATCACGGTCGGGTGCACACCTGCTCATGTCTCCATGGGGGGTGAGTGTCTCTATCTGTTCTGTGACCCCTTTTTTTTAATGTATGTCACTTCCCAGTCCTTCTTTATGGGTGCCCACGATGGCATCCACTGTAGCAGCAATAATGGGATAGGAGATAGGGGATGCTGTCAGCAGGGGATGGGTCCCAATCTGCAAGGTATCAATCTCCATATCCTTATAGCCCTTCTGGATCAATATGGAGAGAATATTGGTAATTTCACCAGCACTTTTTCCTCCCGCTATCTGACCTCCCAGCAAGCTATGGGAATAACGGGAAAAAAGAAGTTTAATGTGAATCATGCTGGCGTCACTGATTTTTCCCGGATGGCGATCGGGCATCTGGGCTGTTCCCACCACATAATCAAAACCATACCGTTGAGCGACCCGTTCCGTCAACCCGCTTTGCCCCAAAGACAACTTCCCAAAACAGGTGGAAAATGTCCCCAATGTTCCCTTAAATTCCTTGATCACCTTGAGGCCATAAAGATTGGAACCGATTAAACGTCCTTCAGCCATGGCAGTGGAGGCAAGCATCAACATGAGGGGATTTCGGGAGATAAAGTCCTTTTTCTCAGCGCAATCACCGATGGCAAAGACATGGGGGTGTGATGTTGCCATATATTCATCCACTTGTATGGCGCCGCTTTCCCCCAGCTGGAGACCCATTTTCTGGGCTAGGGAAACATTTGGTTTCCATCCAATGGAAATGATTACCAGGTCCACATCAAGCTGGGTGTTGTCAGCAAGAGTGATGGATGAGACCTGTCTGTCACCCTGGATGGCGGTGAGTGTGGTATTGGTGATAATTTGTGCCCCCAGACGCGTTATTTCATCTTCCGCGATTTTACAGAATTCATCATCAAATGCGGCACAGAGACAATGCTTGACTTTCTCGATGATGACCACCTCTTTGTTGAGTTTTAATAATTCATCAGCCAGTTCAAATCCAATAAATCCTCCCCCGATGATGGCTATTTTTTGTGCCTGGTCAACATCTTTTTTAAACTGGCGGAGAAAAGCAAGGTTTTTCTTTATGACATAAACACCTGGAAGTTGGCTTCCTTTGATGGGGGGCATAATGGGATGTGACCCGGTTGCTAACACCAGTTTCTGATAGCTGATCTTTTTTCCCCCGGCTGTAAGGGCGGTCTGGTTCTCTATCTCTGTGACCGTGTCGATGAGGATGTCAATCTGTTTGTCCTTGAGTTGTGTATCCCCCATGATATTATCCTCAACGGTATCCAGTGTAGCAAGAATATAGGGGATACCACAGGGGATAACTGCGGGGTCATCTTGCCGTACCAAGGTAATCTTTTTGTGTGGATAACTGTTTTGTGCAGACAATGCACAGGTGTAGCCTGCGGGCCCTCCACCAATAATTAATATATCTGTAGTACTCATCTTTATACCACCTGTCTTTTTAATGGATGGGGACAGAAAAGGGTATGGGGAATGCCCTATTAATATTATCCACTGCAAAAAAAAAATAGAAAGGGAACGGGGGAAAACAAATAACGAGATGAAGGGAGACACTACGATAGGAAAAGTAATCCACCCCTATTTTTAAAGGGATTATCTTTTTTTTATTACTCCTTNTGGATACCCCACCCCGTCTATAACCCAGAATATAGTATAGCCAGGATAGTATAGCCAGGATTGACCTAGATTTCNTCCCATTCCTTTAACACCGATGACCAAGTGAATTTCTGGATGGCCTCGATTTTCTCCAGACGTTTAATGATCCGTTCATATCCTTTTACCAGTGCCCGTACCCGTATCTTGATGATAAAATCATTGACCCCCGCGGTGGCGGTCACATGGGTAACCCCATGGATATCCCATATTTTTTCCATGGTTTCCTGTATGGAGTAACCCGGCTTCATGGTCACAAAAATATATGCCTTCACCAAGGTAAGTGCATAGGAGGTGATACCCAGGATAACCAAGATGGTCCCAATGGTTTTGATTAGGATCATGACCGGATCTGTGGGAAGGGGAGAAATGATACCCCACTGGGCAATGAGCAGAGAAACGGGGATGACAAAGATAATGGTGGAGGCACGCACCGCCTGGGTGACACTGGCCTTGCCGATACCCAATGCTCGAATATAGAAGACATAGGAAAAAAAGGTGACTCCCATGGTCAAGGACAACCAATCAAGATACTGCACCGATGCTTCCAGTCCCCCCAGAACATATCCCGTGTGCATCACCAGATCATATATGCCAAGAAAGAACACGGTGAACAGACAGGAAAAGACTACATTCCAGCAGCGAATATTAAGGGCATCATTGGGCCGATTTTGGATTGTCATCCGTTTCAATTTCCGTTGATAGATGGAAAAGAGAACCCAGGCGGGATTCACCACCAGAAAAACAATGGCCAATGCTTGCAGAGTGATGGTTTCCGTGAGAGTAATAGAGCCCAAAATGGCGCCAAAAGTGACAATTAACGCTGACTGGATCTCGGTAAGCGTGGGAGAATTTTTCTCGGTAAATGACTCAATGAGGACAAGATAGAGGATAGCGATTTGGGAAAAGGGAAGAACCGTGGAGGGATCACCCAATAAAAAAAGCAAGGATAGATATCCCAGGGTGAGAACAGAGTTTCCCAGGCCGGCGAGGAAATGATACCCTAATTCCGGTTTACTGGGTAACCGCACACGCCGAAATGATGGATCGATAAGATAGGACCCCAGGCTTTTATTCCCCACTGGCAGGGAAAAGATAAAGATAAGGAGAAAGGAAATAATTATACCCACAATAAAAACAGAGATGCTAAACTCTAGGGGATCAGTGATATACCAGGCACTGATGGTGGTATCGATGGCGGCTACTGCTGCGGAAATAATTGCGGAGGTAAAGGCAAGGGTGTAGAACAGGTATCGGCGTCTGATTTTCATAGCGTAATTTCTTTTTCGATGACCTGAGTGGTTGTTTTTTGTATTCCCTTTATCAATTGCAGTTGATTGGATACATCCAGGAGTTTTTCCATGGCGTCTACTTGTACACGAAGGATGATATCGTACTCTCCGGCAATCACTGAGACTTTGACAATATTTTTTATCTTCCGTATTTCTTTTATGGCGGTATCAAAGGTTCCAGGTTGCATCACAATTAATATATAGGCACTGATCATAGGGGTCACCCATCTAGTGAGGGCACATGCCTGTTCACCTTCTTATAATTTGCTGATTGGTCCTTCTTGTATTCTTTTCTTTCTGTATCCATGTGAGTAGTTTTATAAGAGAAGGGAGTGGATCGCAAGTTGCATCTGTTGCAAGCTAGAGGGTAAAAGAACTGTTTTTTGTTGGAAACCATATCCCTGTTACACGTGCCGCTTGTATCCATATAGGAGATAGGTAAACTTCAGATAGAATCATCAAAAAAGTTAGTTATAGAAAGGTTTTTCTATTTTTATTATTCTTTTTATTATCCTAATAAACCCATTAAATCAAGATGAATCTAGCTGTCAAACATATAGAGATAACTTAAAAAATTATAATCATGAACAAAATTTAAAAGAAAAAAACTTACAGTTACAAATAATCTTATAGTAACCCTTTATATCCTGGATGTAACGGACATCCGACACATCTGTTTTCCTTAAAAGATTCACAATGGGGACAATCAGTTTTAAAATCACATTGCAATCCAATTTTTTCATCATCTGAATAAAATCTCAATGGCTGGTACATAACCGGGGAATTTGTTAGGGCTATCGCTGTGTATTTAGTGATATCAGTAAAGTTGAATGAGAAACACTGTTCAATCATCGATTCCATAGTCTCTGTGTTTTCTGCCACGGCGAGAAGGACGAGATTATATTCACCAAATGTATCATAATAATTAATTATTTTCGGACAATTTTTCACATGGCTGACAACCTTGCTTTTAAATCGTGCTTCAAGACATATCAAAAATAGTTTAAATCCTAATTTATCTATATCAACAGTGCAATTTATTTTCATAAGGTCTCTTGTCAGACGTTTTAGCCGGGATCTTACGGCGGTATGGGACAATCCCAATTTCCTCCCCATTTCCGTGGCTCCTTGAGCCCAATCATCATTAATCATCCTAATGATTTTTTTATCTTTTTAATCAAATAATTTCACAAAACTAGGTATTCAATCACTATATATAAGTATTTCAAATTGAAAAAATATTTAGAAAATATATATTCAATATAGAGGGCTTTGAATAACCCACCACTATTTTGTCTTCTGTCTTTCTGCCCTATAAATCACGCGGAATCTTTGTTTCTTCCCCTATTTTTTTGTTTGTTTTTTTTCCTTATGCCTCTAATCCCCCCATTTTTTTACCTAGCTTCCGCTAACCCGCTTACGTTCCAAGGTAACAAGCTGATAAAGATCATAGGCGAAACACTTGAACATCTCTTTGACCTGAACTCGTTTATCCTGTCCAGTACTTGTTCAAGGGTTACTGTAAAGGGGCTAGGTCTAGGTCGTAACCCTCCTTACATCCTCAATATCGTGACGGAGAGACACGAAAACGAGAACGATTTACTTCCGTGTTTCGAGCGTGATGAAAATATAAAAAATCATATGCAAAAAGCAAATAAAATAGTGTGAACTAGAAATGCGTAAACATTGATTTTAAGAGGATTTAAGAGGTTTTAGCATATATGAAATAAAATAAATACTTTTATTTATTGATGAACATATCTACTTGTTGTGGAGGACGCAGAAATGGGGCGTGAAGCGGTAGATATTGTAATAGTAGGGGGCGGGATCGCTGGATTGACGCTGGCAAAGTTTTTAGCGGAGGAAGGAGTTGATTTCATTTTGTTTGAGGACCACACTGATTATTTTCAAAAACCCTGTGGTGAAGCCATCTATAATGAGTTGGCAGGTTATACCTTTTATGAGTTATACGAGAGTAAAGTGGGCATTGAGAGAGTTATCCCTGATACTATGATTTCTACGAAATATGGTGAAGTTACTGTGGAAATGCCTATTGTAATGAGTGATAAATATCTCATAGAAAAAGAACTTGCCCGCCAAGTAACCCAGAAAGGTGGAAGGATAGTCATGGACTCAAAAGTCACTTCCATAAAGGCGGTTGGGGATGATGTTGTGATACTGCCCCAAAATATCCGGGGGAGAATTGTTGTGGGGGCAGATGGTGTTAATT
>JGI24025J20009_10002766_pt1 | contig 12325 bp, 9 predicted proteins | sample Cruoilmetagenom3_FD_20009 | JGI IMG/M metagenome (IMG submission 20009)
TTCATCCTCGTTTTGACCCCCCTCCTCGTCTTGAACTCGGCGAGGGTATCAAACGAGGGCAAAAGCGCCTCATTCGTTATTATCACATAATCACAAGAATCGGACGGGTCGAGCAGGAGATTCTTTCCCCTCTCATATACCCTATTTATCGAATTATATGAGCTCATATTCTGAGGGTTATCTATGAGTTCAGTTACTTCTCCCCTCGATACCTCGTCCTTCCTCAACATCCTCCGTGTCTCATTGAGTTCATTTACATCCGGAACGGTGTGAACTCTGACGGTTATGTCCCCGTAGTACGACACCAGTCCGCTCCTCGGAATATATTCAACGGGAAATATATCGAGCACGAGTATATTATACCCGTACTTCCTCTGAACACAGACCCTCTCATAAGTCTTACCCGGATAGGGCGCATCTGACCCGTATATTTCCCCATCGGGCGGCGTCTCCTCCCGTGGTCCCGTATAACTTAATGGGTATGGTCTCTGTCCCGGCTCTATCTTATAGCTGCCCCCAAGCATAACCTTCGCTCCCGGGATGACATCTATCTCGCTCACGACCTCACCCTCGGGTAACAGAATCTTCGCATCCTTGACGGGAAGCATAGGCTCTCCGGGAGCCCCAGTCGTCCTTAATGCCTCGATTACTATCCTGTCATATTCACCCACTCTCTCAACATCCGGCGCCCCGAAATCATACCTCAACACGACCTCGCCGGCTGTAAGCATGGTCGAAAGAAACATCAATATGAGTGATGCCCCCGTGATTTTATAATACCTCATTTTTTCTTTCAAGCATACAGTTAATATCAAAAACTCAATCAGAGAACCCGCAATATTCCCGTCTCCCCATACACCCGCGTAAATCAGCGTCCCAACTTTTAAGTCCCCATTCTCTGCTTCACTTCCTTCAAAACCTCCGAAACTGGGATGTCGAGACAGTCTCGTCTCTTGCACCTCGGTACCCTGTATCTATAACAGGGACTGCAGGGCAGCTCTCTCCTTATTATTCTCACATCGCCGCCGGGCCTGTTCTTTACGGGGTCTGTTGGACCAAATATCGCTATAACGGGAACCCCGACCGACGACGCTATATGCATGAGACCCGTATCCCCCGATAGGAAAAGTGAAAACTTACTTATGAGGTCCGCCGTCTTCGGGATGTCTTCTATGTATCTGTAGATCCGCTTCTTGGTCTTCATCCTCTCAATTACCTCCCTATCCGCCTCCCCACCCATGAGGATGACCGTGGCACCCTCCAAGGAGTCAGAGAGAAATCGCCTTCCGAATCCTTCACATCTTGGCACGGTTGGTTGAAAATCTGTCTTCTGAGAGAATAGCTGTTCAACTGCCTGTGTATCCGCCTTTCTCTCACTCATCCTCTCCGCTTGAAGCGGAATATTGAATAGAATCCCCCTCATTCCCCTGTTGTATCCCATTCGGTATCTTGCCCCCGAAATATATGAGAGGAAGGAGGTTAGAAATGTGGGAGAGGAAAAGTTTGTTATGGAAATTTGGGGGTGCACCCGATGCAGGTTTTTTGCGGTATCCAAAAATCCAAATGGGGACTTGAGAACGGGCATTACAACGACATTGGATGGGGATAAAAGTTTCCCCGCTGCGGGATGTATTGCATATACCAAGAGTTTGTTCCCACATTCATCCAGTAGGGCACTTATGGCGGGGAGAGCCATAACTGCATTTCCTATCCCGCTCCACAAGAGATAGACTACCTTTTCCACGGTAGACGGAGGATTTTTTAACTTCCTGAACGGATACAGGACAAGTCCTATTAAACCCAACAACAGACGGAATAGCATCGGTAAAATTTGAAACCTGGGGTAAGGATTCTAAAAATGCGGTAATTGGGTAAGTTATGCGGTGGTATCTCAAAAAGGTAAATACGCCAACAAAATTTATCCCAGAAGATGCACTAAATACACCTGCCTGCCGCAGGCAGGGATAAACATTCACCCCGATATACCGTCGGGGCAGCAATGCACACAAATAGATAAAGAAAATAATTCTTCTAAAAAAATCAAAGTTGGTCTGTGTTAATCCCCGCCTACCGGTCCCTACGGATCCGTATGGACAGGCAGGTGCGTCCTAAAAAACAGAATCAGACACCAAGTGGTACTTTAGCCCCACATTTGGGACACACAAGAAATTTACCTTTTTCCCCCATAATGCCGTAACCACATTTGGGACAATCTTTCTGGACGGGGTGATTCCACATTGAAAAGTGACACTTCGGGTAGTTTTTACACCCATAAAATATCTTTCCCCTCTTTGTTCTTCTTTCCACTATTTCTCCTCCGCATTCGGGGCATCTGACACCGGTCCCGAGTGGCTTTGTGAACTTACAATCGGGATATCCACTGCAGGCGATAAATCTACCGTATCGTGAATTCTTTATCACGAGGTCTTTACCACATAGGGGACATTTCTCCCCAATTTTTTCTACACCAGAATTTCTGTTGAGTGGTCTCGTGTTTTTGCACTCCGGATATCCCGAACAGGCGAGGAATCTTCCGTATTTGCCGATCTTTATAACCATGTGCTTGCCGCATTTTTCACATATCTCATCGGTAAGTTCTTCAAGGGACTCTCTCGCCTCCTTCGTATCGAATCTTCCGATAGATTTAGAAAATTTCCCGTAGAAGTCGGACAGAAGTTCCTTTTTTTCAATGTCTCTCGCCTCAACTCTGTCGAGTTGTTCCTCCATCTCCTTCGTGAATTTCACATCAAATAACTCGGAAAAATTTTTGACAAGAACCCTGTTTACCATCTCACCGAGTTCGGTTGGCACAAGTTTACCCTTCTCTTTTCTTACATAACCCCTCTGTATAATGGTAAATATTATGGGTGCGTAAGTAGAGGGTCTACCTATACCCCTCGCCTCGAGTTCCTTTACCATACTACCCTCTGTATATCTCGGCTTCGGTTTTGTAAATTCCTGCTCCTTTTTGATAGAGACAAGGGACAACACCTCTCCCTCTCTCAGTTTCGGGACCTCATCGCCCTCTTTCTCCTTGATTCCCGCTATCGAGAGAAATCCCAGGAAGTCCAGCATCTCTGAAGCTGCTTCGAATTCGTACTTACCCGCTTCTATAATCGACTTCCTTGTACTGTATACCGCCGCAGCGCCCTGGGATGAGAGGAACCTCCTCCATATCATATTGTATAATCTATCCTGGTCATATGTCAGGTACCGTTTCACCTTTGAGGGTGGAAGTTTCAGGGTCGTGGGTCGAATCGCCTCGTGCGCTCCCTGGGCACCCTTCTTCTCCTTATATATATTTGGTTTCTGAGGTATAAATTCCTCACCGTATGTGTCTTTTATAAACTTCCTTGCTTCCTTTATCTTCTCTCCCGCTATTCTTACAGAGTCTGTCCTCATATATGTTATCAAGCCAATTGCTTTTCCACCTACCTCTACACCCTCAAATAATTCCTGCGCCACCTTCATCGTGCGGGATGCGGTCATACTTAAATTCGCCGACGCATCTTGCTGAAGGGTACTTGTGATATATGGTGGTTTCGGATGTCTCAATTTTTTCCCTTCCCTGAAACTCTTCACCACGAACTTCTTCTCGGAGATATCACCTACGACTTCTCCCGCCTCCTTTTCCGTCTTTGGCTTGAGCCTCAACAATTTTGCGTCAAATTCGTCTTTGGTCTCTTCCTTTTGTAGCCTGACAGTCTTCGGTGAACTCAGCCGAACCGTTACATTCCAGTATTCTTGTGGTACAAAACTTCTTATCTCGCTTTCTCTCTCACATACGAGTCTCAGGGCAACCGATTGCACCCTGCCAGCCGATAGTGTGGATTTCTTGAACACCTTCCACAGAAGTGGAGAGACGGTATAGCCTACAAGTCTATCGAGTATCCTCCTTGCCACCTGTGCATTCACCTTTGACATATTTATCTTGCCGGGATTCTTGAGGGCTTTAGTCACACCTTCCTCCGTAATCTCGTAGAAGAGAACCCTCTCTCCCTCCCTCTCTATAACCTTCTGAATGTGATACGCAATTGCCTCTCCCTCTCTGTCGGGGTCCGTTGCGAGTATCACCCTCCCGGACTTCTTGGAGATTTGCTTTAGTTCCTTGATTATCTTTCCCTTACCCTTTATGGGAACATAGGATGGTTCAAAATCTTTCTCGATATCCACACCCAGTTTATTCCCCGGAAGATCCAATATATGTCCACTCGAAGATGCCACCTCATACCCTTTGTCCAGGTACCGCTTTATAGTGCGCGCCTTCGTGGGTGATTCAACTATGATCAGGTCTTTTGACATAGAATAAAAATAGTATGCAGTAGGCAGTAAGCAGTAAATGAAAACTACAAAAACTCAAAACTTCCTTCCACATTAAACATTTCACATCCCACATTTCACCTTCCACTCGTTTGGTGTAGCTGGGATGAATATAGTAAAGCGTAAGGCGTTAAGCGTAATCAGTTACAAAGCATATCAGAATACCAGAAGATCGAGTATAAACCCCTCAAACCCGATCCTCTGATCCACTGATACTCTGATAACTCTGATACTCTGATAACTCTGATACTCTGATACACTCCCGTCTGTACCTCACTTTATTGCTATTGTAATATGGTGTGAACTGCCGAGATCGAGCTCAAAGGGAAGATAGGCATAATCCAATGCGAGTCTGGCGTAATTTACACCGAAGCCAAAAGATGCCCCCATTAAATCGTATCCGACCCTCTCCCCCATTCTCAGGGTTATATACGGATTGGGTGTATACTCAACCCCCACGCCGGCTGTAAATACCTCATCGAGTGCCTTTCTGAATGAGGCAGAAAAACCAAATTTCTTGAACTCGTATCCCGTGCTGAACTCGAATGTGAGTGGAAGTTTAATCGGTGTGGAACCCTCTATACCATAACTAACCCGAGGCCCCATATTTGACACAGCAAAGGCAACGTTAAGTGTGGAAATGGGAATATAATTGAATCCAAAATCCATCGCATATCCCCTGAGACTGTATACATGACACCTCTCGTATATGTATTTAAAGGAACCCCCCAACCATATATCACCCGATTTTCTCCCATACGAGAAATAAGAGACGAGGCTGAAGGGGGAGTAAGTGCCATAAAGCATTTGCCTCGAGTCTCTCAACTCGATGTCACCCGCTGTGAAATACTTGGCGCCGATTCCATAACCACTTATCTCGTCACCCCACACCATTCCCGCGAATTCATATCTCGTGCCCAGGAACTGGGATGAATGCGAGAACGATGCGTTAAATCCCGACACAAGAGGTATCAGCGAGGGATTCCAGAATAGGAGGGTTGCATCCCTGGATAAAATCCCGCCGCCGAGTGCGAGGTTTTTTGCCCCCACACCGAGCTTAAGAGACGGTATACCCATACCCGCGCTCTTCGAATTGAAGAAATCTCTTGCGTCGTCTATTATATTCGCCTTACCAATACCCACGGAGAGAAGAACCATTATCGCCACCCATCTTACATATCTCATACGAGCCTCCTCACATCACCTCTTTTATCAACTTCTCGATCACATCACCGGTGGTGACATTATCTGCCTCTGCGGCAAAGTTTAATATCAGTCTATGCCTCAATACAGGCTTCAATGCAAACTGCACATCCGCCATAGATGGCGCGGTTCTTCCATCCAGTAATGCCTTTGCCTTTGCACCCAATACCACATACTGAGACGCCCTTGGCGAGGCACCCCATGTCACCCATTCCCTTATGAATTTTGGTACATCCGAGTTATTAGAAGGTCTGGTGAGTCCTATGATTCTCACCACATCTCTCACCATGCTGTCGGATATCGGGACCCTGCGGACGAGGTTCTGTAATTCGAGTATCTCAACCCTTCCAATCACGGCATTTATCTCGCTCGTATAGGCACTCGTCGTGGTTTCAACGATTCTCACCTCTTCCTCTGGCTTTGGGTAATCTATTACAATTTCAAACATAAATCTGTCGAGCTGCGCCTCCGGAAGCGGATATGTCCCCTCTTGCTCTATGGGATTTCTGGTCGCCAGAACGAAAAACGGCAGCTCGAGTTCGTATGTCTTCCCTCCGGCGGTGACCTTGTATTCCTGCATCGCCTGAAGAAGAGCAGCCTGTGTCTTTGGGGGTGTTCTATTGATTTCGTCGGCGAGAATTATGTTGGCAAATACGGGACCATTCAAAAACCTGAATTCTCTCTTCCCCGTCTTCCTCTCCTCCTCCAATATCTCGGTGCCAGTTATGTCCGAAGGCATGAGGTCGGGGGTAAACTGTATCCTCTGAAAAGAGAGGGAAAGCGTCCTCGCAAGCGTATTTACTATCAGTGTCTTGGCGAGACCGGGCACACCCAGAAGGAGAGAATGCCCTCCAGCAAGGAGTGAGATGAGTACCTGTTCTATCACATCGTCCTGCCCTACGATGACCTTATGCAGCTCGTTCAGAATTTTCTCCTTCGCCGTCTTCAGTTTCTCTATGCTCTCAATATCGCCCATTTATCCTCCATTTTAAGGGATATTATATACCAATTTTCATAAAATGTCAAGGAAAATTTATCGGCACCGTAACCAGCCCCCCCACCCCTGCGTATCCTGTTAAAGGGTCGGGTTGTGTGAAAGTGGTTTATATTGAATTCTCTTTGGAATAGAAAAAACTTGACATTGCCGGGATTTGGTGGTATAATTATTTATCCATTGAAAAAATCAAACCTGCCTGCTGCCTGTTTTTAACTGATAAACTTCCAGGTTCGCAGAATCCTGTGGATAGAAAGGCAAAAAGATGGGATAAAGAGATCAGTTTATTGTCCGTGTGGATCCGTGGTGAATCCGTGGTTAAGTTTTTACAACACCCAGAAAAGTGTTAGGAGTGGAAATGAGGAAAGATGGGAGAGCGGCGAATCAGATGAGAGAGGTAAAAATAACGAAGGACTACATAAGGGATGCAGAGGGTTCCTGTCTCATCGAGATGGGGAAAACAAAGGTCGTATGCACTGCAACGATAGAGGAGAGGGTGCCCCTCTTTCTCAAACATTCTGGTAAGGGATGGATAACTGCAGAATATGGGATGCTGCCCCGAAGTTCAAGGCAGAGGATTGAGAGGATACGCTCCAGGGGAAGAATATACGAGATACAGAGACTAATAGGACGTTCTCTGAGAAGCATAAGTAATCTTTCTGTCCTTGATGGATATACCATAATAATTGACTGTGATGTTATCCAAGCAGATGGCGGCACGAGAACCGCAAGTGTAACTGGTGGATTCATCGCATGTCATACTGCCTTTCAGCATATGCTTTTTGAAGGACTGCTCGAGCGTTCGCCCACCCAGTCTATGGTGGCGGCAATAAGTGTGGGAGTGGTAAATGGGGTGCCCATGCTTGACCTTACCTATGAAGAGGACTCAGCCGCCGATGTAGATATGAATATAGTACTAACGGATAAACTCGATATAGTGGAACTACAGGGCACGGGAGAGAAAAGACCGTACACCACGGATGAACTTTCGAAACTTATGAATCTCGCAAAGGTTGGTATAAAGGAACTCATAGAAGCCGAGAGAAGGGTTTTATTGCATACACGGGCGGGTTAAAATGCCTTTCAGAATATACCGATAAAAATTTCTTTATTCCCCGATCCAACATTCAAGCAAGTTTTCCCTAACGCCGAAATCTACCGGAAGTAAATTTTTTGCAACCCAGATATTAGTTTTGGCGTGCCGTGTGAGCTCTGGTATTCTTATTTTTACCTTTTTTCCCGTTTCGTAGGCGGCAAGAGCAAGATACGGTATTATCTGGTCTACCATCCATGGATCTATCGGCGCATTTGATCCAACTGCTGATTTTAATTCCAGTGCCGCACCTTCACCCACATCCTCTGCCCTCTTTCTTTTTTTACCCAATGCATCGGCACCAAGTTTTCCATCTTCAAAATGGGCATGACTTCCAATAAAACAGCCCTGTGAAAGAGCGTCCACATATTGAAATTTGGTATTTGCCTCTGGTAAAACACGCTTAAATCCATCGAGCATTCTTTCAGCCACCCTTGCCCCCTCCAGATGGTGTGAAGCAACGGATAATACATCAATCTTCTGTAATTCGCCGCGCTGAATCAGATTTATATCTTTAATTTTCCCCGGCTCAAGCTTTACAAAAATTCTCCCTCCCCCCGCTGGATAAAACCCATGTCTTTTGATGTCAGTATATACTGAAATACCCATCATTTTGAGAAAGTAGCACAATATATGCTGAAAGTATTCAATGCTCGGACTGAAGGGCACGGCAGTTCCACCTTTTATCTCAAATTGGGAGGGAGAATCCGCGTATATCCCGATTGGCACAAGAGTCTGGAGAATAAGGGTGATCGCACCCGCGGTCCTGGTATCAATAAAGTACTCACCCCCTCTTATCTCCCCCGGGATAAACATGATATCCGTCGAGCCGAGATGTACTCCTTCGGCCCTTCCGTTCGACATTCTCACTGCTGCCTCTATGCCGACGAGATGTTGTGGTCGCAGCCCCGGCTTCTCCCGTCCTGCCCTTATGTTATATATATGGACGGGCTTCCTTGTTATACCGGAGAGGGCGATGGCAGTTCTTACAATTTGCCCGCCTCCCTCTAAATAACTGCCGTCGATCTCTATCATATTACCCCGCTCATCTCTCCTCTTCATACCTTTTCATTTCCCCTTGCTTATATCATTACTTAGGTATAGAAGAACAACTTATGCCTTACTTTCTCTCTTTCTCCTTAAAACCCCAATTTGAACACAAATAGTGGAATGAGTTTGCGGAACAGTGCCAATTTGCCAATCAGCCTGCCGGGAAGAACGGGACAGAGTTCTGTTGCTTTAATACGAAAGCCGGCTTCCTGAAACAACTTTCTCGCCTTTTCCTCCGTATGTCCCTTCTCATAAATGAGGGTGGGACCACATTTTTCTGTTCTGAATGGCATATAACTACACGGTATACCCAGTTTCCTCCTGAATCTTTTAAGAAGGGTCTCGTTGAGAGTGCTCATTATACATATTCCATTTTTTCTTATCACCCTCTCAAACTCACCCAGTGCAGAGGTGGGGTTAAAAAGATGATCAAATGTAAGAGTACAGATGATACCCCCGCACGAATCCGCCTTTAGAGGTAGAGATTCCGCATCTGCGAGAACGGGAAGAATCCCATCTCCTCCTTTCTTTCTGGTCTTTTTAAGCACCTCTATACTCAAATCGATCGCGATGGTGCTTATACCCATTCTGGCGATCTTCACGGCATATCTTCCGGTACCACAGCCAACATCAATCGCGGGTGAGGAAAGCTCATCTAACCACCTATTTATAATCGTTTCCTCCTCTCTCTCGATCCATCTCGTGTAAAACAGGTATCTTGAGTTATCATAATCAGATGCCAAGCAGTCGTACACACCCCTCAAACCCTTTTTGCCCCCGCGTATTTCATACTGCGGCTTACTGATGAACCAGAACTTTGCCGTATTTGCCATAATTATACTAAAAATGAGCCACGGATTTTACTATCTGTGTAATCCGTGCAATCTGTGGCTGATAACCAGTGGTGTTTATTATAACATAGAAAGTGAACAAGGTCAAGAAAAAAAAAGAAAAGAGGACGCACCTGCCTGTCCATACGGATCCGTAGGGACCGGTAGGCAGGGATTAACGCAGATTAACACGGATATATCTGTGGAAAAAGTAAATTAAAATTAATGCTTATCGGCGTTGAGAAGAAAGACACAAAAATCAAAGCTTTGGAGTTAAGGCGTTAGCCTTTTATATAAAACCCTTTCCATACGGATGCTGTGCAACGGGTGAATTCCAAATTCTTACGAATTAACTCCGTCGACGAATTTAAGTTCCTTTATAACCTCTTTGTCCAGCTCATAGATGTAAGGTAAGAAAGGAGGGTATTTACCGTATTTTCCGTACAAAAGTAAAAAAAAAGCGAAAAACCTTGATTTTATTGAAAAAATACTTGACAAGTTGCGAAAATTGTGATATAATCACAAACAGAGGAGACGATGGTCGGCAAATTCAATCTGGATAGTTATTTCGAGATTTTCTAAAAAGGAGGATTTATGGCAAGGGTGACTCTATCCGTTATCAAGGCTGATGTAGGGGGATGGGTTGGGCACTCGTCGTCTCATCCGGACATACTGAAGCTGGCAAAGAAGGACCTCGCAAAGGCAAAAAGTTCAGGTCTCCTTATAGACTTCTGTGTTCTACGCTGCGGGGATGATTTGGAGTTAATAATGACGCACGCGAAGGGAGAAAATCACCCCGACATCCACGGTCTCGCATGGGATACATTTATAGATGCGACAGAGCTTGCAAAGAAGATGAAGCTGTATGGAGCGGGACAGGACATTCTCTCGGATGCATTCTCTGGTAATGTAAAGGGAATGGGACCCGGAGTTGCGGAGATGGAATTTGAGGAGAGGAAATCTGAACCCGTAATAGTTTTTATGGCTGATAAGACATCACCCGGTGCATGGAACCTTGCACTCTACAAGATGTTTGCGGACCCATTTAATACTGTGGGGCTCGTTATAGACCCATCGATGCACGGTGGCTTCAAATTTGAGATACTGGATGTGATAAAGCAAGAAAATATAATCTTCAATACCCCCGAGGAGATATATGATATGCTCATATTCATAGGCGCAAGGGAGAGATACCTTACGAGGAGGGTACGGAGAAAGAGTGACAACGAGATTGCTGCCGTCTCCTCAACCCAGAAACTCGCACTCATCGCCGGCAAGTATGTTGGCAAGGATGACCCCGTTTTGATAGTTAGGGCACAGAGCGGATTTCCCGCCGTCGGAGAGGTCTTAGAGGGCTTTGCCTTTCCCTATCTCGTTGCTGGATGGATGAGGGGTTCACATAACGGCCCATTTATGCCCGTGTCCTTTGAGGATGCAAATCCGACGAGATTTGATGGACCTCCAAGAGTGATAGCCGCGGGCTTCCAGATTACAGATGGGCACCTTATCGGTCCGAGGGATATGTTCGATGACCCATCGTTTGACTATACGAGAAAAATGGCAGAAGAAATCACGGATTACATGCGAAGACACGGTCCATTTGAACCACACAGGCTTCCCCTTGAGGATATGGAGTACACAACCCTTCCCCTGGTGAGAAAGAAACTCGAGGGAAGGTTTAAGAAAGAAAAATAATCAAAAACTGGAGAAGAGATGCTGAAGAAGACGCCATTCTACGAGAAGCACATAGAGATGGGAGGAAGGATGGTCGAGTTCGCTGGATTCTGTATGCCCATCCAGTACAAGGGAGTGGTAAAAGAGGTATTGTCAGTGAGAGAGTGCTTTGGGCTATTTGATGTCTCACATATGGGAGAGATAAAGCTTGCCGGTAAAGACGCGGAAAATTTTGTTTCTTACATCACCATAAACAACCCCAAAGCGCTGGAAGAGTTTCAGGTACAGTATTCTGCGATGTGCTATAAAGACGGCGGTATAGTCGATGACCTTCTTGTCTATAAGTTTCCGGACCATTTCCTCCTCGTGGTGAATGCCGCAAACACCGAGAAGGACTACGAGTGGATAGTAGAAAATGCAAAATGTAAAATGCAAAATGTAAAATGGGATGTGGTGGTGGAGAACATAAGTGAGAAAATTGCCCAACTTGCAATTCAGGGTCCTAAGGCAGAGGAAGTCTTGAAGCCGATGTTTGATATTGATATATCCCGTGTTGCCTACTATCACTCGGCGATGGCGAAGTTCTCGGGTATAGATGTATTACTCTCAAGGACGGGATACACGGGTGAAGACGGGTTTGAGCTCTATTTTGATGCAAAACACGCCCTTAATGTATGGGATGCGTTGTTCAAGGAGGTCCCCGAACTCGAGTCCTGTGGCCTCGCCGCGAGAGATATACTGCGTTTTGAGGCAAGGTACTGCCTTTATGGAAACGACATAGACGGGACAACAAACCCCATAGAGGCGGGACTATCCTGGATTACAAAGCTGGATAAGGAAACCTTTATAGGAAAAGAAGCGATATTGAAGGCAAAAGAAAATATAAAAAGGAGACTCACCAGTTTTGTGATGGAGAGGGGAATACCGCGAAAGGGTTATGAGATATACAAGGACAGTAACAGGGTGGGGACTGTGACGAGTGGCGGCTACTCGCCCACACTGAAGAAGGGAATAGGACTCGGTTACATAGATGTGCCGCACCACAAATCGGGTGGGACCGTTGACATCGTGATAAAAGATAGACTCGAGCCGGCAACCATCATAAAGGGAGCCTTTTATAAAAGGGGTCGAGGCGAATAAATGTCAAATTACCAATTTCCA
>JGI24025J20009_10002767_pt1 | contig 12324 bp, 12 predicted proteins | sample Cruoilmetagenom3_FD_20009 | JGI IMG/M metagenome (IMG submission 20009)
CATCCCCAAGAAATGGCAGGACTTCCGAAATCAGGTCACCGATAACTTCCGCATCATATCAGATCAAAATCTTCGGGTTTTCGAGGGATAGGGGTATATTTCTGGCCGTGTCGGGGTCTCCTGATTGGGCTTTTGATGGCTTGAGCATGGGGGAAACCCTGCCATGGTGCGATTCAGGAATATTCTTGATGTGTAAGATAGGATTACAATCGTGGATTGGTTGAACATGCCCCCGCTGACCGCGTTGCGCGCCTTTTCTGCCTTGGCAGAGGCGGGCACCATGGTCGCGGCTGGCGACAAGTTGAATGTCAGCCATGCGGCGATCAGCCAGCAATTGCGGGGGCTTGAGGAGCGGCTCGGACTGTCCTTGCTGGACCGTTCGGGCCGCACCCCGGCCTTGACGGCCGAAGGGCAACGCCTTGCCACCGCGTTGGAGGACGGGTTCGGCGCCATCGCCCGCGCGATCGAGGAACTGACCGGCCGTGATGCCGACCGGCCCTTGCAGGTGTCGGCCACGCCCAGCTTCGCCTCGGCCTGGTTGATGCCGCGGCTTGCGTCCTTTCGCGCGGCCCATCCGCAAATCGGCTTGATGATCGACCCGTCGGCTGCGGTCAAACAGCTGGTGCCGGGCCGGCTGGACGTGGCGCTGCGCTATGGTACGGGGGAATGGCCCGGGGTCGATGCGGAACTGCTTGTGCGGTCCCCGATCATCGTGGTGGCCGCGACTGAATTGGTGAGCGATACGCGGGTCGATGGCCCCGCCGATCTGCGAAATTTCCAGTGGTTTCAGGAACTTGGAACCAACGAATCCACCGATTGGTTCGCCCGTTTCGGGTTGGAGCATGACCCGGCGCGCGGCATCACGGCCCTGCCGGGGAACCTGATGCTGGAGGCCGCGCGGCAAGGCCAGGGCGTTGCGATCACGGCCAAGGTCTTTGTCGAGGCGGACATCGCCGCGGGCCGTCTGCGCCTTTTGTTCGAGGACAGCCAGACCAAGGGGTATTACCTGGTGACGCGCCCCGGCGTGCAGCGCCCCGCGGTGCGTGATTTTGTCCAATGGCTGCGCCGCGAAGCAAAGAGCAGGGTGCAGGCGTCTGTAGAATAGATGCGCCAAAGATTCAGAATTTGATGCAGGTCAAGGTTCTTTGCCGCCCATCCTGAAAAAAGAACCCTGAACACATAGCCTTATCGGAGCGAATTCCTTGTCCGAGTCCCAACCTGAAGCCCTTTATGCCGCGCGCGAGCCTATCTTTCCCAAGCGGGTGAAGGGCACATTCCGGAACCTGAAATGGGTGATCATGATCGTCACCCTTGGTATCTACTACGTAACTCCTTGGATTCGTTGGGATCGCGGCCCGTCGCTGCCCGATCAGGCGGTGCTGGTCGATCTGGGAAGTCGCCGCTTCTTCTTCTTCTGGATCGAGATCTGGCCACACGAGTTTTACTTTATCGCCGGTCTTCTGGTGATGGCAGGGCTTGGCCTGTTCCTGTTCACCTCGGCCCTTGGCCGGGTCTGGTGCGGCTATACTTGCCCACAGACCGTCTGGACCGACCTTTTCATCCTTGTGGAGCGCTGGATCGAGGGCGACCGCAACGCGCGCCTGCGCTTGCACCGCCAGAAAAAAATGGATTTCAGCAAGGCGCGTCTGCGGCTGACGAAATGGGTTTCGTGGTTGCTGATCTCGGTCGCGACGGGCGGGGCGTGGGTATTCTATTTCACTGATGCGCCGACGCTTTTGGGCAACCTGTTCACCGGGCAGGCGCACCCCGTAGCCTATACCACGATCCTTGTGCTGACCCTGACCACCTTTATCTTCGGTGGTTTCGCCCGTGAACAGATTTGCATCTATGCTTGCCCTTGGCCCCGTATCCAAGCCGCCATGCTGGACGAGGACAGCCTTGTCGTCGGTTACCGTGAATGGCGCGGAGAGCCGCGCGGCAAGCACCGTAAATCCGATGATGCCGCCGAGATGGGCGATTGCATCGACTGCATGGCCTGCGTCAACGTCTGCCCCATGGGGATCGACATTCGTGATGGTCAGCAGTTGGAGTGCATCACTTGCGCCCTGTGCATCGATGCCTGCGACGAGATCATGGACAAGATCGGCAAGCCGCGGGGCCTGATCGATTACATGGCGCTGACCGACGAGGCGCGCGAGCGTTCCGGTCTGCCGCCGAAGTCAGTGTGGAAACACGTCTTCCGCCCCCGCACCATTCTTTATACCATGCTGTGGTCGTTGGTGGGCGTGGCACTGGTCGTGGCGCTGTTCATCCGGCCCAATATCGACCTGACGGTCGCCCCGGTCCGCAACCCGACCTTTGTCACCATGTCCGATGGCACGATCCGCAACACCTATGATGTGCGCTTGCGCAACAAGCATGGCGAGGAACGGCCCTTCCGCATTTCGGTAAGTGGCGATTCGACCCTGCGCGTCAGCCTTGAGGGCACGATCTATGACAGTGTCACGGTGCCTGCGGACACGATGAAACTGCAAAAGGTCTACGTGATGGCGCCTCCGGGGTCGGATCCTGCGAACGGTGAACGTGTAGACATTCGTATCTGGGTCGAAGACCTTTCCAACGGTGACCGCGCATACGAAGACACCATCTTTAACGGACGGGCGAATTGATGATGGCAGAAAAGCAGCAATTCCGCATCAAGGGCTGGCATGTGTTTGCCGGGTTCGCGGTGGCCTTCGGTGTCATCATCACGGTGAACGTGGTGATGGCGACCAAGGCGATTACCACATTTCCGGGGCTTGAGGTCCGCAACGGTTATATCGCCAGCCAAAGCTTCGACGACCGCCGCGCCGCGCAGCAGGCATTGGGTTGGGCCGTCGCGGTCGAGGCCGAGAAGGGCATGCTTCGCCTAGTGATCACCGATGATGCCGGCCGCGCCGTGCAGGTCGGCAAGATCGACGCGACGGTGGGCCGCCCGACCGAGGCCAAGAATGACATCACGCCCGAATTCGTGTTCGACGGCAAATCCTATTCCGCTCCGGCTGCGCTTGGCGCGGGCAAGTGGATCTTGCGGCTCAAGACGCAATCGCTGGATGGGGTCCCGTTCGAGCAGCGCCTTGACGTGCATGTGATCCGCTGACGATCCGCTAGGGAATTTCGGCCATGACCGCTTTGTCGCGCCCCAATATCTCAGCCTGCCCGGCCTGCGCCGCTGCCCCTGCGGCAGAGGCGATGGCAGAACGTGCGGCGCAAAAGGATGCGCAGATCGCGCTTTCCGTGCCGGGGGTGCATTGCGGCGCCTGTATTTCCACGGTCGAACGCGCGCTAGAGGCCGCGCAGGGGGTCAAATCCGCCCGCGTGAACCTGACCCTGAAACGTGCCACGGTCGAGGCTGAGCCGGATGTCATGCCCGAAGCGCTGATCGCTGTGCTGTCGCGCATCGGGTATGAATCGCATGAATTGGATGCAGGCACGCTCAGCGCAACCCAGACCGACAAGGCGGGGCGCGATCTGTTGATGCGGCTGGCCGTGGCTGGATTTGCCTCGATGAATGTAATGCTTTTGTCGGTGTCGGTCTGGTCCGGCGCGGCAGATGCGACGCGCGATATGTTCCACTGGATTTCGGCGGCGATCACCCTGCCGACCATCGCCTTTTCCGGCCAGCCGTTTTTCCGCAACGCGTGGAGCGCGCTGAAACACCGCCGTTTGAACATGGATGTGCCGATCGTGCTGGCCATCGTCCTGGCGCTTGTGACCTCGCTTTGGGAAACCTCGCTGTCTGGGCATCACGCCTATTTCGACGCGGCGCTTGCGCTGACCTTTTTCCTTTTGGCGGGGCGCTATCTTGATTATCGCACCCGCGCCATTGCCCGCTCCGCAGCCGAGGAACTGGCCGCTTTGGAAGTGCCCCGCGCCTTTGTCCTGCGTGACGGCGAAGAGGTGCAGCTGCCCGTGTCCGAACTGCGCATCGGCGATCTGGTGCGGGTGCGCCCCGGTGGCCGGATGCCGGTGGATGGTGAGATCACCGAGGGCATGTCGGAAATCGACCGTTCACTGCTGACGGGGGAAACCCTGCCGATCCAAGCCATGCCGGGGCAGGGCGTTTCGGCGGGCGAGGTCAACCTGACCGGTCCCCTGACCATCTGCGCGACCGCCGTGGGCAAGGATACCTCGCTGCACCGCATGGCCGACTTGGTTGCGATCGCTGAATCGGGCCGCTCGCGTTATACCTCGCTGGCTGACAAGGCGGCGCAGCTTTACGCACCAGGGGTGCATATTCTGTCCGCGCTCAGTTTCATCGGCTGGTATCTTTACTCGTGGGATGTGCGGATTTCGCTGAACATCGCCGCCGCCGTTCTGATCATCACCTGCCCCTGTGCGCTTGGTCTGGCCGTTCCCGCGGTGACCACGGCAGCCTCGGGGCGGCTGTTCAAGAAAGGGCTGCTGATCAAGCATCCCACGGCATTGGAACGTCTGGCGCAGGTCGAAACCGTGGTTTTCGACAAAACCGGGACGTTGACGGCAGGCACGCCCGAACTGGTCACGCTGGACGGTTTCGGCAGCCGCGATCTGGGGATTGCCTTGGCGCTTGCACAGGGCTCTGCCCACCCACTGTCCGTTTCGCTGACATCTGCATTGAAGGCGCAGGGTATCGCCCCCGCCACGCTGACCGACCTGACCGAGGTGCCCGGTTACGGGACTGAGGCACAGTGGCAGGGGCGCCGCGTGCGCCTTGGCCGCGCAGCATGGGTCGGGGCGAAACCGGGCGCGGAAACCGCTGCCTGGCTTGGAATAGAGGGCGACGCGCCGCAAAGTTTCACCTTTACCGACCGGCTGCGTGATGGCGCCGAACAGGCCGTGGCCGAACTGCAAGCGGCGGGCAAGGATGTGATCCTGATGTCCGGCGACACAACCCGTGCCGTTGAAGCCTTGGCAAACCGTTTGGGCATCACCCAGTGGCTGGCCGAGGCATTGCCCGAAGACAAGGCCGCCCGCATCACCGCCCTGCAAGAGGCAGGACAAAAGGTACTGATGGTCGGTGACGGATTGAACGATACGGCAGCACTGGCTGGCGCGGATGTGTCGATCTCTCCTGCTTCTGCATTGGATGCGGCGCGGGTTGCATCTGATATCGTGCTTTTGGGCGGCGATCTGGCCCCCATCGCTGATGCACTTGCCACTGGTCGCTCTGCAATTTGGCGTATTCGTGAAAATTTCCGCATTGCCACGGTTTATAACCTGATCGCCGTGCCGCTGGCGATGGCCGGTCTGGCGACACCGCTGGTTGCGGCCTTGGCCATGTCGGCCTCGTCGATTACTGTATCCCTGAACGCTTTGCGCTTGAGGTAACCCTGCTATGGAAGTCCTGTCCTACCTGATTCCGATTTCGCTTGTCATGGGCGGTGTAGGTTTGCTGGCTTTCATTTATACGGTCAGATCGGACCAATATGATGACCCCGAAGGCAACAGCCAGCGGATCCTCAATTCCGATTACGATGATCACCCCAAGGTAGATTGAAGCCTGACGGTGCGCGCCTCCGGCGCAGCCGGACGCCAAAGCGCCGCCTCTTCATGGGGCGGCGCTTTGGCTTTTTCCTTCGGGCGATGCCCTTGGGTTATATGGAAAATCAGCTTGGCCCGATCATGAAGCAGGTCACCTTGCGTGCCTGCAGGCGGCGGCAGGCCAGGTCGGCGGTTTCGCGGCTGAGCCCCATGAAATTCGCGTCAAACCCTGTCTTGCGCTTGACCACGCGACGCAGCGATCCGTCCAGCGTGTCCATCTCGTTCAGCGCGGTTTTCAACAGCACTCTCTCGGCCTTGTAGCGCGAGGTATAGCGGCCGACGTTGATGCCCCAGTGCCGCCCGCCCGAGGTCGAGACACGGGTGACGACCTGTTGCTCTTTCACGCGCGGTTGCGCCTGTCTGGTCTGCACGGACGCCAGCACAAGATCCTTGGGTCGGGCCTTGGGGCTCACCCTGGGTACGGCAACCGTGGCGACAGGGGCCGCGGCCACGACATCTTTGGCAACCGGGGCAGGGGCGGCCTGCGCCTCTTTCAATGCGTTCGCGATGTCATCCTGAAGCGCGGCGACGATGACGGGTTGCGGGGTGGCCGGCTCTGCCATCGGGCGCGCCTTGGGGCGCAGCGACTTTTTGACGGCGCCGCTCAGGCGGATGGTTTTGCCAGCAGTGCGCGATCCGGGCGTACTCGCCCCCCCGTCCGAGGAATTGCCGCGCGCCACCAGTTGCGGTGCCGGAACGTCCGGTTTGTTGGTGCGCGCACGCGACGGCGCACGGCGGAACCCGAGGTCCAGCAATTCGGCCACCTTCGCATTGCGCGAGGCGGAGGAGCGCCCGCCGAACACCGTGGCGATCACGCGCTCGTTGCCACGCTCGGCCGAGGCGACAAGGTTGAACCCTGCCGCGCGGGTGTAGCCGGTCTTGATCCCGTCCGCGCCCTTGTAATTGCCCAGCAGGCGGCGGTTTGTGTTATACACCGTGCGCCCGCCGACATCGGTCGAACGGCGCGAGAACAGGTTATAATATTGCGGATAGTCATAGATCATGTGCCGCCCGAGGATGGTCATGTCATGGGCGGTGGACAGGTGGCCGCTTGCGGTCAGCCCGTTCATGTTCTTGAAGGTGGTGCGAGTCATCCCCATCGCCTTGGCGGTGCGGTTCATCCGGCGTGCAAAGGCCGCTTCCGAGCCCGAGATCGCCTCGCCAATCGCGGTGGCGGAATCATTGGCGGATTTCACGGCGGCAGAGCGGATCAGGTAACGCAGCTTGACGCGCTGCCCTACCTTCAGCCCCAGTTTCGACGCGGGCATAGCTGCGGCCTTGGCCGATATCTTGACGCGTGTGTCCAGGCTGATCTCGCCCCGTTCCACCGCCTGGAAGGCGATGTAAAGCGTCATCATCTTGGTCAAGGAGGCCGGGTGCAGCCGCGTGTCGGCGTTGTGCGAATGCAGCACCTCGCCGGTGCGCGCATCCACCACCATCGCCGCATAGGGCGCGGCCACGGCGGTCAATGGCACGACCACCAACATCCAGATTGCTGCGAGAACGAATAGCCCTAAGCGGGCCGGCTGCCTGTGCCGAACCTTCACGAGATCACTGCCTTTTCTGCCTCAAGCCGCCGGGTTTTCCCGGTCGGTCACTTTATTTGCAATAAGGCTAACATAAGACCCGCCCCCGATAAAGTATGGATTTTCAAGCCTTTGAAGGCGTCCCGAAAGTGTTGCGCTAGATGTGGGGGGCGCGGGCCATCCGCGCCCCAATAGAGGCGATTGTGGCAGGAATGTGGCAAAGAATTTTTTGCCCCGCGTGCCGTGGTTCAGCCGATATTCGCCACCAGATCGGGCAGGGTGCCCAGATCGGCCAATTCATGGAACCTGTCCGATCCGACGGGGGCCGCGGCCTCTTCCAGCGCCCATGTCAGCCCGTGGGGTATGAAGACGCCCCAGCCGCCAGCCTCGACCATGGGCACCACATCCGACTTCATGGAATTGCCCACCATCATCGCCCGTTCCGCGCCGCCGGTGGGGGAAAAGATGCCCTCGTAAACGGGGCGGGTCTTGGCCGATACGATCTGCACATCGTCGAACAATTCCCCCAGCCCCGATTGTGCCAGCTTGCGTTCCTGGTCCAGCAGGTCGCCCTTGGTGATCAGCAGAACGTGGTGCGAATTCGACACCGCTGCGACGGCTTCGCGGGCATGGGGCAGCAGTTCGATGGGGTGGCCCAGCATGTCCTGCCCCGCCGCGATCAATTCCGCGATGACCGAGGCAGGCACGCGCTGCTCTGTCACTTCGATCGCGGTTTCGATCATCGACAGAACGAACCCCTTGATGCCGAATCCATAGTGACCGATGTTGCGGCGCTCGGCCTCCAGCAGGCGGTCCAGCAGGTGGTCGGGATCCGTGTGATCCTTCAGCAGGTCGGCAAAACGGTCCTGTGTCAGGCGGAAAAAACGCTCGTTCTGCCACAGTGTATCGTCTGCATCGAAGGCGATTGTAGTAAGATTCTTAACCATGATGTCCTTTGATAAGGGGCGAACTGGCCCGCTCCCTCTTTTCCATCGGCGCTCAAAGGTTATATAGACAGCGCATGGCGCGAAACCACAACCATCGGAACCCGGACCATATGAGACCAATCGTGATGATGTCCGACAAGGACGACGAAGGCGATGGCGCGGTCATTGTCGAAGTGAAGCCGCGCACCAAACGCCCGCCGCTATATAAAGTGATGCTGCTGAACGACGATTACACGCCGATGGAATTCGTCGTGCATGTGTTGGAACGCTTCTTTGGCATGAACCACGCGCAGGCGTTCGAGATCATGCTGACCGTGCATAAAAAGGGTTTGGCCGTGGTTGGCGTGTTCAGCCACGAGATCGCCGAAACCAAGGTGACGCAGGTGATGGATCGGGCGCGTCAGCACCAACACCCCTTGCAATGCACGATGGAACGGGAATAACCCTCGCATATGAGCCATCCCCGTATCTCTCTGGCGCTTGATGGGCGCCTGTTCGACCTGCCCGACCGCATCGTCGTTTTGGGCGCGCGTGCGGATGATGACCTGTCCGATCTCGGCGGGGCCGTGCAGGTTGTCACCGGGCAACGCCCCGACGTGGACGCGCTGACTGCCCTTAGCCTGATCGCCGGGCCGGATCTGCCCGAAGAAGCCGACTTGGCCGTGGTGATCCTGCCCCGCTCCAAGGAACTGGCGCGCGGGCTGATCGCGCAGGCGGCGGCCATTGCGCCGGTCGTTGTCGTGGACGGGGCCAAGACCGACGGCATCGATTCCCTTCTGAAAGCCGCGCGCGGCAGGGGCGAGGTGTCCGGCCCCGTGAACAAGGCCCATGGCAAGCTGTTCGTGCTGCGCAATGCGGATGTCGCCGATTGGGCGCTGCCGGATACCCCGCGCGAGGTTGATGGCGGGTTCGTCACTCTGCCGGGGGTTTTTTCCGCCGACGGGGTCGATCCCGCTTCTGCCCTTCTGGCCGAGGCGTTGCCCGAAAAACTGGGTGCGAAACTGGCCGATTTCGGCGCGGGCTGGGGATATCTGGCGCGCAGCATCCTTGCCCGCGATAGCGTGAAGACCCTGCATTTGGTCGAGGCGGACCACGCCGCGCTGACCTGCGCCCGGATCAACGTGACCGACCCGCGCGCGCAATTCCACTGGGCCGATGCCACGACATGGAAGGCCGATGGCGCGCTTGACGGCGTGATCATGAACCCGCCCTTTCACAATGGTCGCGCCGCTGAACCCGAACTTGGCCGTGCCTTCATCGCCAACGCGGCTGCCAACCTTGCCCAGCATGGCCGGCTTTGGATGGTTGCCAACCGGCACCTGCCCTACGAGGCGGCGCTTGCCCAACATTTCGCCCATGTCGAAGAGTTCGGCGGCGACAACCGGTTCAAACTGGTCGCGGCCTCACGCCCGTCTCGCAAGCGGCGTTAGCATCCACTAGGCTCGGCCCTCAGAATCACTCTGGAGATTTCCCAATGTCGTTTTCCATTTCCGGCAAGACCGCCATCGTGACGGGTGCAGCCAACGGGATCGGGCTGGCCATCGGTCGCCATTTCGTGGATCGCGGCGCGAATGTCATCTTTGCCGACATGGACGAAGGGCGGTTGCAGCACGAGCTTGGCGAAAACGATGACGAGCGGAATTTCCGGTATTTCGCCGGTGACCTGCGTGAAAAGCTGACGCTGGCGAACCTTTTATCCGCCACGCTGGATGCTTTCGACCAGGTGGATATCCTTGTGAACGCCTCGCGCCAGATCGTCCTGTCGGACCCGCTGAACCCCGAGGACGACGGGGTGGACCAGATGATCCAGCAGAACATGATGACCTCTTTGCGGCTGTCGCAGCTGGTTGCGAAACGCATGATCAAGCAGGCTGAAAAGAACGAAAGCGGCAATGGGCGCGGCAACGCGGGGGCCATTGTGAACCTAAGCTCGATCGCGGCGAGGCGCACGGTGGAGGGGCTGATGGGCTATTCCATCGCCACAGCGGCGCTTGACCAGATGACCCGCTCGCTTGCCGTGGCGCTTGCGCCGCACGCGATCCGGGTCAATGCCGTGGCCTGCGGGTCGGTCATGTCCTCCAGCCTTCAGGACGTGCTGAAAGACAATCCCGATTTCCGCAAGGAGATCGAGGCGCACACCCCGATGGGGCGCATCGCCTCTGCCTCGGAAGTGGCGGAAACGGTGCAATATCTATGCGCGCCCGCCTCGGGCTTTGTCACTGGCCAGATCATTCCGGTGGATGGCGGGCGCACCCTGATCGATCCGGTTCACGCGCCGGCCCACTAGGCCCGCCAGCGGCTAGCGCGGTTCGAAATAATCCAGCGGAACCTTCAGGTAGCTGCGGCCGTTGTCTTCGGGCGCGGGGGGCACCCGCCGCGGATATTCACCTGCAAGGCCGCCAACATCAGGTTGGGCAGGGGCAGCGTCGCATCGCGCCCGTCACGCCGTTCTTGATAGGTCTCTTTGTCCGGCCCATCATGCAAGTGCTTGTTATTGCTTCGTTGCTCGGCGACGGTGGCCATGCATTGCGCCTCTCGCCCGTCGGCATAGTCGTGGCCCACATATAGCCGCGTGTCATCCGGCAGGGCCAGAATCCGCATCAGCGTGTCATACAGATCGGCGGACGATCCGCCCGGAAAATCCGCGCGCGACGTTCCGACATCGGGCATCATGAACGTATCATGCACAAAGCACGCATCCCCGATCAGATAGCTGACCGAGGCCAGCGTGTGACCGGGGGAAAAGATCACCCGCACCGGCATTTCACCGATCTTGAACGTCTCGTCATCGGCAAACAGATGGTCCCACTGTTGGCCGTCCACGGGCAGGTCGGGGGTGTTGTAAATCTTGGCCCAAAGGCGCTGCACGCCGGTCACTTTCTCGCCTATGCCGCGCTTGACGCCGCCAAGCTGATCCGACAGCCACTGCGCGGCGGAAAAGTGGTCGGCGTGGGGGTGCGTGTCGAGGATCCATTCCACCTTGATCCCTTCGGCCAGAACGAATTCCAGCAGGGCGCGGGCGGAATCGGTGCTGATCGCCCCCGCCTTTGCATCGAAATCCAGCACCGGGTCGATGATCGCGCCTTTCATCGTGGCCGGATCATATACCACGTATTGCCAGCTGCCTGTGGTCTTGTCCCAAAAGGGGGTGACGATCGGGGTCATGTATTGCTCTGCTCTGTGTCCAAGTTTCAAAATAGTTAGGGTGTCATATTCCATTATCAAGATGTCAGGGCGCGGCATCGCGGCCCTTTGCGCCGCGACTGCGCGCCTGTTAGACCCCTTCCCAAGCATGACGGAGACCCCGATGACCAACAAATTCGAATCCCAGAAAACCCGCGCAAGCGCATGGTTCCGCACCCTGCGCGACGAGATCGTGACCGCCTTTGAAGCATTGGAAGACAGCCATGACACCGGCCCGCTGTCCGATGCCGCGCCGGGCCGGTTCGAAGTGACGGAAACCAAGCGGCAGGCCGAAGATGGCGGTGACGCGGGCGGCGGGTTGATGAGCGTGATGCGCGGCGGCCGCGTCTTTGAAAAGGTGGGGGTCAATGTTTCGACCGTATATGGCCAGTTGGGCGAGCGCGCGCAAAAGGCCATGGCCGCACGCGGCGTGGCCGGCATGGACAGTGACCCGCGGTTCTGGGCCAGTGGCATCAGCCTTGTGGCGCATATGCAAAATCCGCATTGCCCTGCCGTTCACATGAACACCCGCATGTTCTGGACGCCACACGCATGGTGGTTCGGCGGCGGGTCCGACCTGAACCCTTGCATCGAATACCCCGAGGATACGGCGCATTTCCACGCCACCCAAAAGGCGTATTGCGACAAGCATGACCCGTCCTATTACCCGCGGTTCAAGGCATGGGCGGACGAGTATTTCTATATCCCGCACCGCCACCGTGCGCGCGGCGTCGGCGGCATCTTTCTGGACGATCACAACACCGGCGATTGGGAGGCGGATTTCGTCTTTATCCAGGATGTGGGCCGCGCTTTTCTGCCCGCCTTTGTGCCGCTGATCGAAAAGCGCCGCGTAGAGAACTGGACCGATGCGGATAAGGATGCGCAGCTGATTCACCGCGGGCTTTATACGGAATACAACCTTGTCTATGATCGCGGCACCAAGTTTGGGCTGGAAACCGGTCATGATGCCAACGCGGTTCTGATGAGCCTTCCACCGCTTGCGAAATGGGTGTGATGACGTAAAATCCAAGCACTTAATGAATGTGGTATACTGCGAGTCCTTGAACACCCGAGAACACCCGAAGAACTGCTTGACGATTTAGGCGTAGTAGATTCAGGTCGATGCATGATCCGCCCGAGTTTTC
>JGI24025J20009_10002769_pt1 | contig 12318 bp, 8 predicted proteins | sample Cruoilmetagenom3_FD_20009 | JGI IMG/M metagenome (IMG submission 20009)
CCAGAATATAGAGGAATAGACCCAAAAAGACGTGGACGCGCGGGGTAACAGGGCAGATCCCCTAGCTGAAAAGACCTCTATTTACAAGCGAGTGTGCTTTTAATAACTCTAAGATCTTGACGCTGGGGCTCAGGTCAGCGCGCGCTCCACTATAACCTTGTAGACCTTCGCCCACGGATTGGTCCCCATTGAGGCATAGAATACGCCGCCGTACTCGCCGCTCTTGAGGGCGGAGGCATCGGCGAAGAACGCATTGAACCCCTCTACATCCTCGTATCCGTCAAGCCCCTTGAGGTAACGCTCCTTCAGGTATGCCGTATCGCTCACCGACAGGAGCCGGGCCTCCTCTGGAAGGTATTTGACCCTGCCGCGTCGCTCGACCGTCAGGTAGATGGGGGTGCTGGGCTCCCTGACTGGCTTCGGCGGGGGGCGGGGCACACGCTCCCTCGGCTCTATCTTATACAACCCTACAGAGGCCAGTGCCGGGAGCATGCCCTCTGGAGCGCCGGGGTGATGCTCTACCTCGGTTTCACCACGCGGTACCCTCTCAGGCACCCGTTCAACCTCCTCAGCGCGCCTCCACCAATGTCGTCTTCATAGCGGTAAATCCGAGCGGCTACGAGCTCGAACTGGGGGTCGACGGGGAGATGTACTATGGTGACCCCCTGATCACACCCATAGAGGTGCATGACTTAATAAGGGCGAACGGGAGATACACTTTCGAGGGTGCCTGTTCACATCACTAGTAGCATTGTAAGCGTCCTCTCGGAAACAAGTGATCCTCAATTCACCTTTGAGGGGAAGGTGACGGTCATCCACAGGATCTTTGGGGTCGTTCCCGTTGTGTTCACGAGGGCCGGAATCTTTTAAGATGGCCGATAAGAAGAGGGGGGGCCAATAACCGACGTAATTACACCGTTATTTAGTCCTCGACAACAATGTCCCGAGAACACGCAGTAACGCTTAAGCGGCGACGAGGCCCGGAGGAGGATCGCTGACGGGCGCCCTATCGGGCGGTCACTCGACGTAGATGGCGGGCCTGTAGGGCCTCGCCCTCGCCGCCCTCCCCTCCGGGTCCACGATCCAGGGGTCGCTCTCCACCGAGATGGTCACCTTGCATCCGAGCTCCGCCCTGAGGAAGTCGGCGGCGTTCTGGAGGAGCTTCGACTCGTTGACGATGCCCATCTCCAGTCGCCTTCTCACCGTCTCGGCGGGGGTCCTCTTCACGTCCTCGACGTTGGCCCGGGCGAAGGCGGGGACCTCACTCACCCTCACCTTCAGCTCCTCGTCCCTGAAGCACTCCCTGATCAGGGCGCCGACGTCGAGGGCCCCCTCCTCAGACAGCTCCAGGGCCTTCAGGTAGACCTTCCACTTCCAGCCCGTCGCCGTGTAGAGGTGGACGGTCGCGGGCTTTATCCCCGTCACACGGACGATGTTCTGCACGTCCTCAAGGCTCGCCCTGATGATCGACTCCAGCTCCTCGGCGTCGGGCCGGATGATCGCCTCGTCGGCCCTCGGCCAGGGGGAGAACGAGATGAGCCCCTCGCCCCCCATCGCCTCCCATATCTCCTCGCAGAGGTGGGGGGTGAACGGCGCCAGCATCCTCACCTGGGCCTCCAGCACGGCCCTCAGCACGTGCCGGACGGCGCGGCCTCCGAGGACCCTGCTTCCGGGGGGCGACGCGGCGCACGTACCAGTCCAGGTCCTGGTTGAGGGTGTAGAGGGCAGCGTGGATGGCCGCCCTCACCTTCATCTCCTCCATCGCCTCGGTCGCCTTCCCGATGTACCCCTGGAGCCGGCTCATCATCCAGAGGTCGATCTCAGCGAGCTCGGCGTCCTCGTCGGGGGCTGAGGCGATCTCCATCGCCCCGGCGTAGAACCTCTCCAGGTTCTCCTGCATCGACCGGGCCAGCTCGGGGCTGAAGTCGGCGTCCTTCAGCGGCTCAGCCGTGATCATCAGCGCCAGCCTGAGCGGGTCCGCGCCGAAGTGTTCGATGGCGTTCACCAGGGGGATGATGTTGTTGAGCGATTTGCTCATCTTCTGCCCCTCCATCAGGACGCTGCCGTTGACGACGATGCCCCTGGGCCACATGCCTCTGGACCAGATGGCGTCGTGGTTGAAGATCATGAAGGTGAGGTGGTTGGAGATCAGGTCGCGGCCCGAGTGGCGGCAGTCAAGCGGGTAGAAGTAGGTGAACTCGGATCGGAGCGCCTCCAGCCCCTCGACGGGGACGCCTGTCGCCTCCGCCACCTCCTCCGCGGACCCCTCCCCGAGGAAGACGTAGTCCCAGAAGGGGATGCCAAGTGCATCTGGATCCGGCCTCAGCTCCTTCAATCCCTTGATGACGGTGTAGTACGCCATGTAGATGGTGGAGTCGGAAAGTGCCTCGATGATCCAGTCTGGGGCCCACGGCAGCTTGGTTCCGAGCCCGACGTTCCTGGCGCACGCCTTCCTCTTCAGCCAGTCGATGACGTTCTCGAACTCCGGCCTCAGCTCCCGGGGGATGATCTCCATCTCGTCGAGGTTCTCGTGGGCGAGCCTCTTCCAGGCGGGGTCGCCGTAGTCGATGAACCACTGGTTCTCGAAGATCTTGACGACCACGTCGGCTCCGCAGCGGCATCGGACGGGCTCCATCAGCTCGTAGAGGATGACGGCCCTCCCGTCTGCGATGAGGTCGCTCTTCACCGCCTCCTTCGCCTTATCCACCCTGAGACCCGCGTACTGGCCCGTGTTCCCCCGCATCCTCCCGTTGTGGAACTCCTGGCTGTAGACCTCCCTCGTCGCCTTCTCCAGCCTCGGGTCGTNCTGCTCGGTTATGCCGANCCTCTCGACGATGTCGGCGGCGGGGCTCTCGCCCCATCCAGGCAGCTCGATGATGGAGACGGGCTCCAGCACCCCNACATCGCCCGGCCTGAGTCCGATCTCCTGTAGCGCCCTGTTCGAACTCCTCTTCAGCTGTTCCAGGGCGGCGTAGTCGTAGGGTGCGTGGGCGGGCACCGACATCACCACGCCCGTCGCGTTCTTCGGATCGACGAAACCCGCTGGCAGNATGGGGACCTCCCCGCCGGTGGCGGGATTGACGAGCCTNTCCCCGATCAGGTCGGAGCCGGGGAACCGATCCTCGACCTCGACATCGTGGCCGAGGAACCGCAGCTTCTCGACGGCGTCGGCGCTCACCACCCAGACCTCGTCATCGACCCTCGCCCTGACGTACTCGGCGCCCGGGTTGAGCCAGATGTTGGTGACGCCGAAGACGGTCTCTGGCCTCAGCGTCGCGGTAGGGAAGACCTCCTCGCCCCGCCTGAACTTGATGGCGGTGAACTCCCCGATCTCGGGCTCCACGTCGCCGATGGTGTCGTGCTGGCCTACGGGGTTCCCGCAGTGGGGACACCAGCCGACCGGGTGGCTCCCCTGGGTGATGTAGCCCCTCTGCCGTAGCTTCTCGAACTGCCACTCGATGAACCTGTGGTAGTAGGGGTCGATCGTGGTGAACGTCCTCCGCCAGTCGATGCTGAACCCCATCCTCCCCATCCCGTGCTTAATCTCCTCGCTGAAGTAGCGGGCCATGCCGATCGGGGTCTCCAGCTCGTGGAGCCGATCCTCCGGGACGTTGTAGAGGTTGAGGAAGGTGTCGAGGAGGTCGGGGTCCCCCGCCTTCAGCCGCTCCACCATCGCGATGACGGGCGTCCCCGTGAAGTGCCAAGCCATCGGGAATAGGACGTTGTAGCCACGCATCCGCATGTAGCGGGCGTGGACGTCCGTCAGGGTGTACGTCCTGCCGTGACCGATGTGCTGCGGCGAGTTGGGGTAGGGGTAGGCGACGGTCAGGTAGTACTTCGGCCTCTCCGGGTCCGGTTCGGCCTCGAAGGCCCTCGCCTCCGCCCACCTACCCTGCCACTTCTCCTCTATCTCCTTCCAGTCCATCATATCCTCTGACTCACCTGCACCTGGTTATGAGATGATGGTGTATGGAATAAAGATTGTGAGTAAAAATCCTTGCGTACGCACCTACGTGAGCTGGGCCTCGACGAGGGATCGGATGCGATCCGCCGCCGCCCTGAACCTCTCCGGGGTGCCCCCGCCCCCCTGGCCGAAGTGGGGGTCACCACCGCCCCCTCCGCCGACGGTCTTCGCCAACTCGGAGACGAGCATGCCTGCGTGGACGCCCCGGGCCACGGCTCCGTCGCCTGCCTTGACGACGAGCCGGCCCTCCGTCTCGGAGAACATCACCGCGACCACATCGGCCTCCATCTCTGCGAGGGCGTTCCCCACCTCGATGAGGAAGTCGGCGCCCACCCTGTCGGAACAGATCACTAGCTTCACGCCTTCCACCTCCTCCGCCGTCTCCAGGAGGGCCTCCGCCCTACCCCTCGACGCGGCCTGCCGTAGGTCCTCCAGCTCGTGCCGGAGCCCCTTCACCGTCGCGACGGCGTTGGAGGCCGCCTCCCCCACCTTCTCCAGCGGCGCGCCGAGCAGATCGGCGACCTCAAGTAGGGCCCGCTCCCGCCTCTGCACCTCCGCCAGCGCGTGGGGGCCAACCGCGAAGAGGAGGCGCTCGACGCCGTCCTGCACCCGCTCCGTGCCCAGGATCTTCACCAGCCCCACCTCACAGGTGCTCCGCAGGTGGGTTCCTCCGCACGCCTCGACGTCCCATCCCTTGACCTCGACGACTCTGATCTCCTTGCCCGGGACGGCGCCGCCCTGGTAGAGCCTGAAGCCGTACTCCGCCTCGGCCTCGTTCCTAGGCATCCACCTGCAGGTGATCGGCCTCCCCTCTGCCACGACCCCGTTCGCCAGCCTCTCGATCGCCTCTACCTGCTCCCGGGTCAGCCTCCGGTAGTGGCTGATGTCGAGGCGGCTCCGCTCTACGCCCTTCTGGGCGCCTGCCTGCCAGGCGTGGTCGCCGAGGACGCGCCTCGCCGCGCCGATCAGCAGGTGGGTGGCCGTGTGGCTGCGCATGAGCGCGAGCCTCCGCTCAGGGTCGATGGTGCCCCTGACCTTGTCGCCTTTTTTGAAATGCGCCCCATCCTCGACCTCGTGGAGGATGACGCCCTCCACCGACTGGACATCGACGACGGCAGCGCTCCTCGACCCCTTGACGAGCCGTCCCTTGTCGGAGGGCTGGCCGCCCCCCTCGGCGTAGAACGCCGTCCCGTCTAGGGCGACGTACCTGCTGTCGATGATCGCGATGACCTCGGCGTCGAACCCCCTCATGTAGGGGTCCTCGTAGAAGAGGCGCCGGGTCTTCCCCAGCCCCTCGACCTTCCCCGCCAGCTCCGCCCTCTCCGCATCCCGTTGCACTGCTCCACCCTTCATGTGCCTCCGGGCGACGAGGGCGTAGAAGTCATCGGGGACGGCGACGGCTGCCCCATCCTCGACCGCGGCGTCCCTCACGTCCTCCGGCGTCAGCCCGTGTGAGTCGTAGAACTCGACGAGCTGATTGACGGGGATGCCCCGATCCATCCGCCTGAGGTACCGTCTGACGAGGCCCGAGCCGCGCTTCAGCGTCTCCCTGTACTTCTCACCCTCGACGGCGACCATCTCGGCAATCTCGTTCCGCATCTCCCTCAGCTGTGGGAAGTCGCGGCCCCAGAGGCCGATCTGGGCCTCGACGAGGTCGGGGAGCCTCCCCTCTATGCCGACCCTCCTGAGCAGCCTGAAGCTACGCCTGAAGAGCAGCCGGGCGAGGTAGCCCTCGTGGACGTTTGAGGGGACGACGCCCTCGGAGAGGATGAAGGCGAGGCTCTTCGTGTGGTCGAGGGCAGCGTAGACCGCCTCAACCGGAGAGAGCAGCCTCGCCAGCTCGGCGGGGTCCATGCCTAGGACCTCGGCCAGCCTCCTCCGCTCCATCTCCCTGTCCTCGGGCGTGGCGAGATAGGAGCGCTTCGCAGCCTCGGCGAGGATCGCCTCATCGACCTCCAGCCCCGCCCAGCCCAGCGCTTCCTCCAGGACAGGTCCGTAGACCGCGTGGAAGGCGCTCGGCGTCCCCTGGCTGAGCCAGCTCCACCGCTCCATCCCGTAGCCCGTGTCCACCACCTGTATCGGCATCGGCTCGAACCTGTCGCCGACGACGCGGTACATCATGAAGACGAGGGTGGAGATCTCCAGGCCGGCGACGCAGCCCTCAAGATCGAAGCCGGCGTTCCCCCCTCCGGACCAGAGCCCCTCCTTGTAGGTGACCGCCTCCGACGGGACCCCGAGGACGCGGGTGAGGAGCTCATGATGGTATCGGACGGTCTGGTCCTTCCAGTAGACCTGGGGTCGGCCGCGGTAGTTGAAGGCGTGGTGCCCCCCCATCTCGAATATGGTGAGGTGGCGGCCCGCCGTGTGGCCGACGAGGTCGATGTCCTCGAACCTGAGGCAGGGCTGGCTGACGACGAGCGGGTTGGCCGGTGGCGGTATGATCCCCTCCGTGACGTATGGCTGGAAGTCGATGATGCTGGCGATCGTCACCATCAGGTCGTCCCTCCAGCGGGCTACGACCGGGTAGGGGCTGATCCGCCTGTGGCCCCGCCCCTCGAAGAAGGATAGGAACTCCCCCCTCATCTCGCCGACGGTGTACCGCCTGTTGACGGGGGAGTCTCCGATGAAGGTGTAGTCGGTGCAGGGGGCATCACCGCAGTTCTCCGCATCCGGGTCCTGGGTCCAGTAGTGGAGCCCACAACTGGGGCAGAGCCTCCTGACGAAGCCGTTCTCCTCGAAGAACGGTAGCCTGAACTCGTCTGGGGGGACCTCCAACTCTCTCAGACTCCGGAATTTGGACGGGTAAAAACGGGGATGCTAGCCGAACAGCGCGCTGAGGCCCTGGAGGTCCTCTTCCTCCTTCTTCTCCTCGGGCTTCTCCTCGGCCTCCTCCTCCGCGGCGGGGGCGGGGGCGGGCGCTGCGGCGGCTGCGATGACTGGAGCCTTGAGGGCCTCGTCGATGTCGACCTCTGCGAGCGCGGCGACGAGCGCCTTGACGCGGAAGGCGTCCGACTTGATGCCGGCGGCTCCGAGGACGTTCTCGACGGCGCCCTCCGTGATCTCCTTGCCTGCGCTGTGAAGCAGCATGGCGGCATACATATACTCCAAACCTTTCACCTCTCGTTGATGGATCTGTCTCTCGAACTGTAGAGTAGAGGCATGGAACCCGCTTTTATGCTTTCCTGTTCCTGGTTCAAGGCTGCGAGAAATCCGAGGGGCCGTTAACCATCGGGATGTGGTTTCAGCACAATTTTTAATTTAATTCCGATACATCAAGTATTCGAGTTCGGTTATTTATTGAGTCGAGTTCTAGCTTAATCCCTAAATCGCGTAAAATATCTCGACCAACAAAACCAATTCTATTCGGGTTCGCTTGTAATAATGCACAACCATCCCAATCGGTGACAAGCCTTACCCGATATACCTTCGAATTGATTTTCCGCTTGACATCCATGACGCATATTTTTGCTTCCTTAAGAAAGTAATTATATCTTCTCCTCAGATGCTCACCCTGTCTGATCTGAAATGGTTTAAATCTAGTTAGTGGTTCAATAATTTTTTCAGCATTAAAAATTTTGTAGATTGGGTTTCCTGTATCTAAATCGGCGTTTATAGGAGAAGAATTCTCAATAATATCTCTCTCATCTGAATCCTCCTTACCCAAATATACATTAATGGTTGGGTAATAATCCCCCTTCGTGACGGGCACCCAAGCAGATTCCTCTATCTCATCTGGAGCAGAGAAAACATAGCAAGCTTTATTGTTTTTTTTCCCAAGTTGTTCTATGACCTCGTTACTTATATCCTCCAACTTTTCGCTTTCATATACGATCTCCCCCTTACAGATCACGACTTGACGTGCGCCTTTTTTCCACGCCTCCCGAAGCAAATTTTTGCATAATTCATAGACCTGAGTAAGAAGATCGCTTGCCTCCTCTAAGCTTAAGCTGGTAAATTCATCAAAGGATAAATTAAAGGGGTCTTTGGTGACTTCTAGACTCCATTTTTCGCGCGCGTGCGCTTCAAAAGCACTCATTCCATACTATTCGTTGAATTGCGAGACATATATTCTTTTGCCCCTCCCAGAAGGGGAAAACAAGCTGATCACACTAATCTAAAACGGAAGCCGTGTCCCGATGATTAATAATCCCTCTCATCACTTGAAGACTCCCCCGTTCCCCGGCTCATCTTCGAGGGCGAAGGGTTTTATGGGCTTAGAGGCCAACAAGAGATCCGGGGAGGGGGATGGTCAGGAGGATTATGCGGAGGCCCTGGGAGGAGCTCGACCCGATGGAGAACTCGACCCTGGGGCCGTACACGGAGCCCGTCGCGACAGTCAGGCCGGGGGAGGTCGTGGAGGTCGAGGCATGGGACGCATTCGGGGGTGTCGTCAAGCCCGGTCAGACGTACGCGGAGGCGGAGGCCAGGGGTGTCAAGATCCACGAGAACCCGGTCACGGGACCGATCGAGGTCGGGGGGGCGGAGCCCGGCGACGCGCTCGTCATCGAGATCATGGAGATCGAGCTGCCGGAGTGGGGGGCGACATCGATCATCCCCGGCTTCGGCGCCCTGGAGGGCTGGCTGAGGAGGCTGGAGCCGAGGACGAAGATCAGCCGGATCGGCGGTGGGAAGGTCCATTACGTGACCGACGGCGGGGAGACCATCGAGATCGATGCCGAACCCTTCATCGGCACGATCGGCGTCTCGCCGGAGAGCGAGGCGATCACCACCATCGCCCCCGGCCCCCACGGAGGGAACATGGACTGCCCCGACATCAGGCCCGGCAACAGGCTGATGCTGCCCGTCTTCAGGCCCGGCGCCCTCTTCGGCCTCGGAGATGTCCACGCCGTCCAGGGGGACGGGGAGATCTGCGGCACCGCCGTCGAGATCCCGACGGTCGTCACCCTCAGGTTCGGCCTCCGNAGGGGAAGGCGTATCGGCTGGCCGAGGGTCGAGTCGGATGAGGAGATCATGACGGTCTGCAGCGCCCGCCCNCTCGAGGACGCAGCCCGGCTGGCGTACCGTGAGCTCGTCGATTGGATGGCCTCCGACTACGGCTGGGAGAGGACCGACGCCTACATGTTCCTCAGCCTCGCCGCGAGGGCCCGGATCGCCCAGATCGTCGATCCCCTCTACACGGTCGTCGCCAAGGTCCCGAGGAGGTACCTGGGGGGGACCGACCCGAGGGGCTAAATACGGCGAGCGAATAGTAGCGGTGGGGAGCATGTCTGGAGAGGAGCGCGCCTGCCCGAGGTGCGGCGGCAAGATGGTGAGGGGGAAGCTCTACACCCCCGTGGGACAGTCGCAATCCCCCCCGATGTCGCCTTTCCTCCAGGGCGGCTACATGACCGGGATACCGACGATGGGGGCGGAGGCGGAGAGGAGGCTACGCTGGGAGGAGGGGACGGGGGAGAGGAAGGGGTTCCTATTCAAGAGGGAGGAGAAGAGGAGGATGGGCGTCTCCGGCTTCCGGTGCACGCTCTGCGGCTACATCGAGCTCTATGCCGGGGAGAAGGGGTAGCTGGAAGTCACTTTCAGAGTGGCATCACCTTGCCCTCCTTAATCAAATTACTGACCTTAATTACTGAACTCTCTTTCTTCACCTTTTATATCACTTTGTACTTAGCATAATGGCCCCTCGCGCGCGGACGACCCCGAGGCCCGGGGATGGGACCCTTTACACTGACATATTGGACCAAATAGACCTGAAATTCTCCTATGCCTTCGACTGCTACCCCGAGCTCACTAACACCACGGTGAGCCAGGAGTTCTCCATAGAGCTCGAATCACCGGAGAAATGGACGAGGGAACTCTCTCCTGAGGAGGTCCAGGAGGTACTGAGGCTCGATTGGAATAACAACTTTACCCTGATCGTATATAGCACCAGAATCCAATCGATCGTTGAGGACATTGAGGAGTGCTGGATCGGGGGGACGATCGGACATATATGTCCGTCCCCCATCAATCGAATAGCGCGGAGTGAGGGAGACGCTCACGGTCGCCCCAACGTCTGAGTCAGTGCCCCTAAATAATCTGAAACTTATTAGAGAATGAGGATATGCTCATACGATCACCTCTTGCAGCTTTACCCGGTCACAAATTTTATCAAAGTTAAAACTATATAAAAAGATGAGTGGCCAAATGCGATGCATAGGAAATATGTGACCGAGAGGACCGGTTTAACTTGTTTTCTGGTGATGGGCATTTTTGGTTTGATTTTGCCCCAGTTATCCGTGTTAGCCGATTTTGGGTCCGGTCAGAAGGTCGCCCTGTCTTTTGATGATGGTTGGAAGAATCAGTACGATGAGGCCCTACCGATCCTGAGAGAGTGCGGGTTTAAGGCCTCTTTCGGGGTTATTACGGATAACATTGGGTTAGATAGGGGAACTTTTTGGAGTAGAATGAATGTTAATGAACTAAAAGAGCTGCAAGGTTATGGAATGGATATAGCCTGTCACACAAAAACTCACTCCCGTATGCTAAATCTTACACAGGACAGGTTACTTGATGAAATTATAGCTTCAAAGAATCTCTTAACACGGTTGGGATTTGACGTGAAAACTTTCGTTTATCCATACGGCGAATGGAACTCGACGGTAATAGGTTATGTTAAAGAGGCTGGTTACGTCTGTGCCAGGGCCTTAAAACCCGAGGCCTACCGCTTAGAATCCCCCCACCCGAACGAAAGATATCGCATCGGGTCATACCCGATCACCAATCAGAGCCTCGTCGAGTTCGAAAAAATCCTCTCCCAATCAACTGAAAACGAGGTCGTTGTGTTAACATACCATTTTATCTCGGACGAGGGGCCACGGGAAACGTCGACTCCCGTTCTAAACTTCTATGAACAAATGAGGTATCTAAGGGAGAACGACTTTGAAGTCGTGCTACTTCCGGAACTCTTTATGAGCAATGAGGAACCCTCATGGGAAATATCGCACTTCATAATGGTCCTCGCGATCGGGGGACTCGCCGCCATTTTCATGATGATTCTCCTTTATTTCTCACGCGTTAAAATGTAGTTTAAGGGGAGGTGATCATTGGCGACTTTCCTCTTGAAGCGCCATATGACCGTAGAAAGGCCTACACGGCCAGGGATCAGGGTGTACTGAAACCATTCGTTTCTTGTATAGGGAAAACTAGGGAGGCCTCAAAGGGCTTTTGGAATAGTTCGAGTTCATATAAATAGATAACGCTCAGCGCGGGTCGCCGTCGAAGGCTTCTCCTTCTGGTTACATACCACGTAAAGAGGCTGCGTTATCACAATCTATAAGGCGGCCCTACCAGGGGTGGCATGCGTGCATGAGGGGATTTTCGAAATATTGTTTCTTAATATAGTTGCTTTATACTTTATAAAGAGACAGTACTAAGATAAAGTAGCCCGGACCTGGGGGATCACGTTGCTTCGCGATGATGCTTTAGGGGTAGATGGATCGGGAGATCTCGATGTAGATAGATCTCAAAAAACCCGGGTCGCGATGCACAACCCGAACGGTCCTGAGGATGGAAGAAGAACCTTAAACCCATCCGAGATCGCCAAGCTGTTCCGATTCCCACCCGATCTACAGGAAAAGCTCTCGAAAGCGACCATGCGAAAACCCCACCCTGAGCGCCTAGTTGAACATCATGGCTCAAACCTTTCCGATGTAGATCTAATGAAACCGGAAAGAGAAAGGACAAATATAATGGAATCCATCCGCTCGCTTGATCTGAAAATAGGAAATATAGAAGATAAAAAGAGAGAAATTAGCAATGAACTTGAAAATCTCCTCCATTTAGAATCCTTCTCTCGATCAACCAGAAAAAATTATGTGAAAATGCTCATTGAGACCGACAATGCAATTTACAGAAACCTTGGGATCGAGTCGGAGGGGGAGAAAACAGGGGAAGGAAGGACGGAGCCCGCTTACCCAACTCGAGGGGTTTTTGCAATAGGATTGCTCATAGCCCTCATAGGCGTCATGATCCTCATGCCCATTCAGGTACCTACTAACTTGAAGTTGGTCTTCGGGCCCGGTCTCCTCTTGGTCGGCCTATCCGTTCAAATAAGCAGCATCCTGCAGTTAAGGGGGAAATCGAAGCGGGCTAAGGGCCACGACCTAAAACCGGGATGATAATTATGCCGCCTGCTCTGCCAGCCTTCAGCCCGAACTTCATCATGTATTCCCTTGGCCTAGCCACATACATCGAGCCCATGTTCCTCCAGGTTTCAGAGGAGCCAGAGTCCAGCCTGGGCCTCACCGCCATAGTCCCGGCTTACAATGAGGAGAGATCCATAGCAAGGACGCTGGAGAGCTTGATCGCCCAGACCAATGGACTTGAGGGCATAATCGTGGTGGACGACGGAAGCGTGG
>JGI24025J20009_10002770_pt1 | contig 12309 bp, 15 predicted proteins | sample Cruoilmetagenom3_FD_20009 | JGI IMG/M metagenome (IMG submission 20009)
CGCGGGTGCCTTGGTGGCCCTGCTCGGTTCCGTGCTCAACCATGCATTGGACAGCTTCGCCCTGGTATTGCGTATCCTGGCGGCGGTCATGTTGATACTGATGGCGCTTTATATCGCCAACTGGTGGAAGGGCTTGCTACGTATCGAGGCACTAGGGCGCGTTCTGTGGCGCCGCATCGAACCAATAGGACGTCGCTTGATGCCTGTTGTAAAAGTGCCCCAAGCGTTCGCACTTGGCTCGCTATGGGGCTGGATGCCTTGTGGGCTAATCTATTCGATGCTGGCCTGGAGTCTGGCCGTAGCCGAGCCATTGCGTGCCGCCGCGATGATGGGGGCCTTCGGGCTCGGCACCCTGCCTGCCGTCCTAGCGACCGGTGTGGCAGCGCGCCGCGTCTCAATATGGATACGTAGTCCTGCGACTCGTACGCTAGCAGCGCTGCTAATTATTGCGTTTGCCGTCTGGCAACTCTGGTATTTGGAATCCATGATAGGGATGGTGGATACGCACGGTGCCATGACCCCATCGCAACATTAATGATGACCTCGCTTATCATTAATCTCGACGTCTGATTTTCTAGATCCAAGCGATTCGATGAGCTCCTTCAGGCTGAAACTTTCAGTCATCTTGTCTTGATTCATATTATCTATCCAGCGCGCTATCACCTGGAACTCTTGAGCCCGCAAGTAAAGACGTCCCCTTTGAGTGGCGAGTGGTACTGGTTCAATAAACTCTGCAGTGCCTTGATCCGCCCAAGATAATATTTGCTTGATCTCTGGAAGACTAACACCCAGCGAACGCAGGCAATCGATAAAACGTAGGCGCCCCAAGGACTCTGCATCGTAGAGTTGATAACCGTTGCGCGGGTCGCGGTGCGGTTGCAATAACCCTTCCCTTGTATAGTGGCGTACCGTTTCTGCCGTTACTCCTCCCGTCTGAGCCAGCTCTGAGACTCGCATTGGCTTATCCTCATTCGTTTATTCGTAGCCAGCTTACAACCGTTAGGCTGCCCAAAGGTCAAGTCTTCAGCTGAGCGCTCATGACAAACATTTAGGTTGTATAACGAAATTTAAAATGAGGCCTTGACCTTAAAGTCTGCTTTAAGGATATCTTAAAAAAGCACTTCTGCCACAGGATAAAAAACCGTAATCAAGTCCTACCACCAGCGCGTTTGGCAGAGTGACTCACACACAGAGGAGAGTGTCATGCGTAAACGTAATACTGCGATCCTGTTTACTGCCATTGTTGCTGCCAGCAGCTTCGGAGCTAGCTCGCTTCTTGCCCAAGAAGAGAATCAACAGAAGCCGATGGAGGGCAACGCCATGCATAGCAATATGATGCAAGCAGGGGGTATGCACGACATGATGGGCGATATGAAGTCCATGATGGAAAAATGTAACGCCATGATGGAAAACATGCAGCATGAGAACGACGACGCTTAAAGCGGCTCGGATAGGGTTGCTTGTACGCAAGCAACCTTTTCATCATGCGGATAGCGTCGCTTGGACCTTCCTCTCTGATATCTAACCGGACACACAACATATGAAACATTGGAAAGCGCTTGCCGTTACGTCTTTGCTGGCTTTTCCCGTATCGGGATTGGCGGCTGATATATCAGCGACTCTCTACAAAAATCCCAATTGCGGGTGTTGTGCCGAATATGCCAAGTATTTGGAACAAAACGGCTTCGACGTGGAGACGATCGACACCCATGATCTTGTTAAAATGAAAGCCGAGTATAACGTCCCTGAAGAACTGCATGGCTGCCATACCACGGTCGTAGGGGACTATCTCTTCGAAGGGCATGTGCCTGTTGAGAGCGTGACCCAAGTGCTTGATGAAAAGCCCTCTATCATAGGGCTGAGTGTGCCGGGAATGCCGCTTGGCTCACCGGGCATGTCGGGAGAAAAGCGTGGCCCGTTGGAAGTCTATGCCATCGCCTCGCAATCGACTGAGACCCCCGACATTTACGCGACTCACTAAAGGATAGTGCGGCGATGAAACACCCCATCCTGACAGGACATTTCGTAGCTGTATTTCTGATGACTGCCACATCCCTTGCCATGGCCGCCCCGTCAGAAAGTTCAGGGCCACAGGGGTTTCTTCTCTGGGCTACCCCCAACGATGTGGCACAAATCAGCTTCGAGGATAGCGACGGTACCCCTTTCACGTTGGCTGACTTTGAAGGAAAGCTGATTCTACTCAACATCTGGGCAACATGGTGCGGGCCTTGCCGAGAGGAAATGCCCACTTTAGATGCCCTACAAGATGAGCTTGGCAGCGATGATTTTGAGGTGGTCGCCTTATCGATCGACCGTAAGGGGGTCGAGATTGTTAATGAATTCTATCAAGAGATAGGCATTGAACATCTGGCTCCCTATATAGATAAAACCGGAATGGCTAGCGCAGATCTTGGGGCCGTAGGTATTCCCACGACGCTTCTACTTGACCGCCAAGGCAAAGAAATTGGGCGCCTCGTGGGGGAAGCCGAGTGGAATACTCAAGACATGATCGACTTTCTTGCCGAAATGATTGCAACCAGATAATGAGGTAGCACCATGAGTTGTTGTGACGACAAAACCCAACAGGGCAAACAAAAATCGGGGCTAAATGGCTTTTTGACAGGGTCACGCGGCCTGATGTTGCTGGGTAGCGTGGCAGTGGCTGGCGGCCTTGCTTTTGGCTGGGATAATCTGGTTTTGCTAGGCATTGCGCCTATTCTATTGAGCCTATTGCCATGTCTCATTATGTGCGGATTAGGCCTATGCATGATGAAGTGCAAAGACAAAAAAGGTGAAGCGACCGAGCAAAGCGACGCTACCAATGTTCAGGCTCGGGTAGAAGACGCTTCAGAAGTGAATGCCGGAACAGCGCCTACCACTCGCCAACTAGTCGATCAAAGCGAGTCAATCAAGCAGTCCTCATCTAAATTCCAAGCCTAGCCATGGGTAAAGGGTAATGCTTGAAGTAGCCAATATAGGACTGGTCACTGCCTTTCTGGCAGGCCTGATCTCGTTCATTTCGCCCTGTGTTTTGCCACTTGTGCCTGGCTATCTTTCTTTCATGACCGGCCGCTCGCTCGGACAATTACAGGAAGCGGATAGACGAGAACGTCTGCGGGTGTTAACCCAGTCGATATGGTTCGTGCTCGGTTTTTCAACCGTTTTTTTGTTGCTGGGAGCCAGCTCCACTGCCATTGGTCGTCTGCTGCTGGTGTATCGCCAAGAAGCAAACCTAGTCGGTGGCCTTATCGTCGTCCTGTTTGGCGCCTTCATGACCGGGCTCATGCCATGGCGCTGGTTTCATCAAGAATGGCGGTTTATGGGTCGACTGAAGGACGTCGGTGGAACCCGCAGTGCAGCTTACTTACTTGGTTTAGCGTTTGCATTTGGCTGGACCCCCTGCATTGGCCCAATTCTGGGTGCCATTCTTACCGTCAGCGCCTCCACGGCCAACGCCTGGAGCGGGATGGCGTTGCTCGGCGTTTATTCTTTGGGTCTGGGCGTGCCCTTCATGCTAAGTGCCCTTTCACTTGATCGCTTCATAAAGCACCAGCAGTTCTTGCGCCGCTGGGGGCGCTTTATACATATCGCGGCTGGATTGATCATGATTCTGATGGGTAGCTTAATGATCACTGGCAAACTATCCGAGCTGTCATATTGGTTATTGCGCACTTTCCCTGCCCTCGGTGTTATCGGTTAATGGTTATTTAAGGAAATATTGAAATGTACAACATCAAGAGTCGTTTTTTACGTGTCTTCTTGCTGGCAGGTTTGGTCGCAGTCAGCCTTGGCAGCACCAGTACGGCCTTGGCAACCGAAGAAGGGTTGCTTTCATTGCATTATGACGTAACAGGCAAACGCCTGTTTAAGATTGAGGCCAACCAGCTATTTCAGCGTACCGACGAAGGCATGGCTTGGAATGCGATTCCCTTGCCCGAAGACGTGACTGAAGGCCAGTTGCTAGCGGTATCGGTTCCCTATACTGACTCGCAAACGCTCTATATTGCAGGCACCTCAATTGGGGTGCAGCGTAGCACCGACAATGGAGAAACCTGGCAAGAGCTCAGCGCTAACCTACCTAGCCGGGAGGTGACTGCGCTAACCGTGCATCGCCGCCAGGACGAAACACTTTATGCGGTGATTGCCGAAAACGGCATCTACCAAAGCGAGGATGCTGGCAACACCTGGAAGAAAATGGACAGCGGCCCTTCACAAAAGGTTAACCGACTCGTTCACTCGGACATGGAAGGCAGCATGCAGACCGGCTGGCTTTACGCGGTATCTGACGATGCGGTGCGTCTATCGATGGACTGCTTTTGCGGCTGGAGACCGACCGGAGAACTTGATGCTGGCAGCGTCTATGATGTGGCATATAGCCTTGACAACCCAAAGCGAGTCTATGTGGCTACTCAGCAGGGCCTATGGCGTAGCGAAACGGGTGGACAAGAGTGGCAACCAGTAGCTGGTGACGGCACAGTACTCGTTGCGCTTACCCTCTCCCCCAAAGGCACGCTCTATGGTTTAAACCAGAAAGGGAAGCTTCTACACAGTGAAGACGAAGGCCAATCATGGACTTATCCCGATGCGTAAGCGCTGGTTTTTCATTGCCTCATGGCTGACGTTAAGTGTTGTTGGTGTGGGGCACGCTATGGCTGAGGGCCGCCCTTCTTCAAACGATACGCCTCAGTTGGATGACGGAAAAAAAGTTTACCGACAATACTGTGCCAGTTGCCACGGTACACAAGGCGAAGGCATGCCCAATTGGCAGCAGCAAAATTCCCGGGGAGAATTACCCGCCCCACCACATGGGCCAGAGGGACATACTTGGAAACACTCGAATGCGATGCTTTATCGAATCGTAGCCGAAGGTTGGCGCGACCCCTGGAATAAAACCGATAGACTAACGATGCCAGCGTACCAGGAAGTTTTGGCTCCCAGCGAGATACGCGATGTGGTGAATTATCTCAAGACCTTATGGACACAAGAGCAAAGGCGTCACCAAGCAGACGAAAGCGAGCAAGCTCCATTCCCTGAGTCATCTGTAGCAACGCCCGAATAATGGCACATATGAGGCTGTTGTTCTCTTCATATTTACAATTCATCCTTTGTCACGCCAGCTAACCAAAGCCCCTGTCATGCATTTTTTACGGTGGGGCGTTGCTTTTCTAGCAGCTTACATCATACATTTAAGCTCGCCGTAATTGCCATCGATACGCAGTGTAACAGTCACCTCCTGGTCATTTCGGTTGCGGAAGAACCAGCCATGGTTGCCCGTAAAGGCGGCTTCCAGCTCCCTCTCATTTTCGGGAACGCCGCACCCCTTTTCGTAGCTGGTGGAGTTGCCACCGACGTCGCCGTAGGTGTCTCTTCGTTAGTGGCCGCTTGTGGCTCAGCGCGCCGCGTTTCTACCAGTGACTCCGCGAGCTGGCGTGACCCCTTATGTGTGCTAGCGGATTGGCCTGTCCTCGGACTTCCCTATCAGCGCTTGATGCGGAGTTGTAGTAGCCGCGCTATCAGTGTCCCCTAGGCACGCGTCAGGTAGTGGACGCTAAACAAGCTATTCGCATCGGTCCAGGACGAGAGCGCCTCAAATCCCGCACGACCAGCCAACGCCTGAAACCCCTCGACCGTGTATTTATACGAGTTTTCAGTGTGAACCGTCTCCCCTTCCAGAAAACTGAAGCGCTCCCCTTCAATAGTGGCGACTTGAGACTACTGACTGACCAGATGCATCTCGATACGGGAATACTCTTCGTTGAAGAACGCCTGGTGGGAAAAATTCGCGGGATCTATTTTAGCAGTTCACATGCACAACCGTTTTTGAGGGAACGGGCACACCCCTGCTGTTTCATGTCTATTCTAGTACTACTGCCCAGGCTGCACTGTATTGGCAGAAAAAATCATTGTTGAGTTCTGTTCGAGTGAGTGTCCTATTAGTTTCTTGCGTTCGCATCCGTCCAGAAAAGCCACGTTTGTTGGCCCCAACCAGCTCGTGCGCCACAGCTGTCGACCATAAGAATGCAGTTCGATGCCACTTAGCTCCGCCATGATCGGATCCAGGTCGATGGTCTGCCCGGCGCTGCGGAATGACAACTAGCTGACGGTGTTTTTCCGTGTAGAGTACGCGACGTACTCCTCATTCTTGACGGCGAGATCCTAGCTATCCTGCACAAAGTCTTCATATAGACTCGGCGCTCGTAAGTTTTTCTCACAGGCCGTTGAAGCCATTACCCACCGAGTGTCTGGTCCTGGTTTTTAAACCAAGCGAGTGCGTCCTCAAAATGGTGCGGTGCAAAGTCTGGCCAATATTCCTCCCTGACATAGAAATCCGCATAAACTGATTGCACCGGGAGAAAACCGCTTAAGCGCGATCCCCCTCCCCAGCGTACTATTAAATCCAGACGTGAAACTTCATCTGAACGCAGGCCACCGTTTTTAAGGCCGGCTAGATCCCATTCCCAACCATAGTTGACGAGTAAATTCACTTTCATTCCAGCACCTTGGCGCTGCCGGAATTCTTTTAATTCCTCGGGGAATTGTGCCGAGGTCTCATCGCCGACAACAAGAAGCGCGGCTCCACGGCGTACGATCTCTAAAGCGAATGTAACGGTGGCCTCGCTGAATGCTTTTTTCTGAATGGAAGGCCGTTTGGTGTTGTCCTGGGTAAAACAGAAGATTGTTGTTTCCTGAATCCCGCATTCTTTACATTTCTCGTACAGCAGCAATCCCGGGTCGATACCATGAGCATATCCGGCTTCTTTGGGCAGGTCATGATCCAGGGCCCAGCGACGGTTTCCATCAGGAATGAAACCGACATGACACGGAATATTATTTTTCGCCATTCAAACATCCTTTCAATAGCTCGCGAACGGTCAACTAGAGATTCACCTCAATAGCCTGTCGGCTTTTGCAAGACGCAGCGGGGTTGGCTTATCGCCGGGCAGTGCCAGAATAGCCCGAATGGATCGCCAGAGTTGGCGCGCATCGCCTTGCATAGTTGAATGTTCAGGATGAAAGCCTTCCCGAGCTGCTGTTTCTAGAATCAAAACGCAAAGCGCACCCCGGTCATAAGTAGCCACTGTTCGGTCTTCTCGCCGGCTGCAGCCATGATGTCTTCAGTTTCGCCAACGAAGGACTGGTAGCGTACGCCTATATAAGGGGCAAATTCCCGCTTGATTTCATAGCGCAGGCGCAGGTCCAAGTCGGCATTGGTCATGCCAGACCCGAGATTCCGTTCAGGAATGTCCTGAGCCGCAAAGCTCATTGCCGCACGGGGCTGAAGCACCAGACGCTGGGTGATACGGAGGTCGTACTCTCCTTCGAATTCTAACGTCAGATCCTCGTCCTCGGAAACATACAGCGAACTATCGAGTTCGAGCTGATAAGGGGCCAAACCTTGCAGCGCGAGCACATACGACCAGCGATCCTCGTAATCATCGGGGGTCCATTCGTTAGCGTACTGGACACCGGTCTGAACGCTCCAGAAAGGTGTAATAAGCCGCGAATAAAGGAAATCGTTCTCGCTTTCCCCTTCGTTGGCGCCATCGAAAATCGCCTCCCCCTCAGTCTTCCACCAGAATAGGTTGATATCACCACCGAACCAGGCATCAGCTTCCCAGCCTAAGTTACCGGGGGCATCATCATCCGTAACACGGTACTCAAACTGGTCGAAGCGCACGAACCCAAACAATTGGTCGTCGGGTACCGGGTCGGGGAAGTGCGAGGGTGGGTCGCTTTCCGCATAGTTGAACACCTCATCCAGCGTCATGCCTTCAGGGAGCGGCGGAACTTCAAGATCAGGCGTTGAGCCTTGGTGGTACTTCGCGGATTCCTGATGGACTGGAAGATCCGAGGTGTTCGGCATATTTCCCATGCCGGACTTATTCTGTCCCATCGCAGGGGCGGAAAGTAGAGCAGCGACGGCCATCGCCGTTAAGAGGCGAGTGCTATGCATCAGCATTGATCGATCCTCCTTCCAAGGAACGGACAACAGCGACTGTACGAAACATGCCTGCCTCCATGTGATAAAGCAAGTGACAGTGGAAGGCCCACTGTCCTGGTGCGTCAGCGGTAATGTCTACGGTCAGCAGTTCAGCCGGCTGAACATTTACCGTGTGCTTGCGCGGATTGGTGTCGAGGTCGCCTCCTGCATATAGGTCCATCCACATGCCGTGCAGGTGGATTGGGTGACTCATCATGGTGTCGTTGATCATATTTATGCGCAGACGCTCACCATACTCGAATCGGATCATGTCCGACTCGGACCATTTCTTGCCGTCGAAGCCCCAGATGAATTGGTGCATGTTGCCCGTCAGGTGCAGGTAGAACTCCCGGGTCGGTGGGCGCCTAAGCGGGGGGCGTTCCAGAGCCCGCAGCTGACTATACGTCAGCACCCGCCAGCCATCATCCCCAAGGCCTGCCCCAGGATAGTCCAGACGTCGGTAGGCGGACTGAGCCATGGTGATACTGGCCGGGCCATGACCGGATGGGCCGTGTTTGACGCGTTCTACCAAATTTTCGGTCGGTAACCCATTGGCAGCATGCCGACCCATCGGCATCACCATGCTGTCGTGTGCACCATGGTTCATCCCCTCCATGCCTTCCATGCCTTCCATGCCTTCCATGCCTTCCATGCCTTCCATGCCTTCCATGCCTTCCATGCCTTCCATGCCTTCCATGCCACCCTTCATCATCATGCCCATGTCGGCCATGTTAAGCATGGGCCTGCGTCGGGGCTCGGGAATGGCTGCAGACATGCCGACCCGTGAAGCCAGGGTTCCGCGGGCATAGCCGCTGCGATCCATGGTTTCTGCAAAGAGCGTGTAAGCCTGGTCGTCAGGCAAGGTAATAATCACATCGTAGGTCTCGGCTACGGCGATGCGAAACTCATCTGTTTCGACCGGTTTGATATCTTGACCATCAGCCTGAACAACGGTCATCGGCAGGCCTGGAATGCGAACATCATAGTAGGTCTGGGACGAGGCATTGACGATACGCAGCCTAACCTTCTGGCCGGGTTCGGCAAGGAACACCGGGTTCTCGTCAGCCGACTTGCCATTCATGAGGAAGGTGTAGGTGGCACCTGTGACGTCGGCAATATCGGTAGGGTCCATCCGCATCCCTTGCCAGGACAGTCGTTTGCCAATGACCTCACCCAGCGCCATGCCCGTTGCCTGCATCTGGTCATCGATATTTGCCAGGGTCGGCCGCTGGAAATTGTAATAGCCCTCTATGGTTTTGAGATTACGGAACACATTATGAGGGTCTTCAAATGTCCAGTCCGACAGGACAACCGTATGCTCAACGTCGTAATCAACCGGGTCTGTTTGGGCGGGGTCGACGATTAATTGACCGTAGTGACCGAGTTGCTCCTGAAAGCCGGAATGACTGTGATACCAGTAGGTACCGTTCTGTCGGACCGGAAAGCGATAAGTGAAGGTCTCGCCTGCGGGAATACCGGCAAAGCTAATACCTGGCACACCATCCATGTCGAATGGTAAAAGAATGCCATGCCAGTGAATTGAACTCGATTCAGGCAGGCGGTTATGGACGCGTATCAGCGCATCCTTGCCTTCTGTCATGCGGATGACCGGTCCGGGGATAGAGCCATTAATGGTAATCCCCCTGCCAACGCGGCCACCGATTAGCAGATCCTGGTTTTCGAGATAGAGATCGATTCCTTCCTCTGCAGTCGCATCCAGTTCACCAAAGTTTCCAGAACGAGCAACATCGGCATTCAACGCCCACGCTGGGCGGTTGAGCATCAGGTAACTGGCTAGTGTTGATGAGCCTGTTGTGACGAGGAACCTACGACGCGACATCGAACTTAGCTCGCTAAAACGGCTTTGATCTTTCATTAGTACCTCCTTGTACGCTTGATTATCCTGACGACGGCGGACCCAATGAGAGGTATCGACAGGCGAAGAGTTCATATTGGGGTAAGAGCTGGACAGCGGCATGGTATAATTGCTGCCCTACCTCCCCACCCTCTGTTATTTTTATATCTTTCAACTGAGCAATAGCGAATTCTATAAAAGCAGGCACAGCGAATCCGGAGGTCGTCATGCCTGCTTAGCCATTTTCTAGTTTTAATATATACCGATAATTTCCGTATTGGAACCGAGCTCGGAACGGATTTTTTCCCCAACCGCAACACCTTCCAGCAAGTTACGCTCAGAGACCTTAAACGGCATGGTCATCGCGGGCCAACCAAGCGCTTCAACCGGGCCATGGGTAAGGGTTATCTGCTGCTGTTCAGAGTCGATCGCTTTTATGGTGCCTTCGCCCTGGACCGCTTGAGCATCTTGAGAATGATCCCCATTATCATCGTGCCCCTGGCTGTGATTCGTATCAGCGGCGGCAGGCAGCGCAAGAAATGCAACAGCCAGAGTGGCGGCTGCTAAGAGGGATCTAATAGGGATCATATCTGTATCCTCATAATATGTTTTTCCAACAACAGGGCAGTAATATACCCACGTCGAGTTTGGCTGGTAGTGTCGCCACACGCTAAGCCCTGTGAATATTCATCCGCACTTCGGTGTAGCCCGTTATCTTATCTTCCCGGTGACTACTTCAGTCAGGGTTGGGTTCGGCGGCCACCCCGCCACCTGCGATCCACCAATTCAAGGCCAAAACCATCGGGCAGGCCCAGATCAAGAAACACCAGTTTGTACTCCTCGCTACCCATTAGTTATTCAACGTCCGCCGCCGTATGCTGTGGCAGCACCCGATACCTTTCATCCACGAGGGCTTCGGTCAACTGGCCTGTAATCCTCTTATCCTCTGCGAGCAACAAGCGCCTGACATGTCACGCTGGCCTTCTCTCAGTGTGCATGGCCGTCAGCATAGTGATCATCCAGCTCTGCTTCATTCCGGTCAGGCGGAGTAGACTCGCTACTTGATATTTCTTCCGTAGTGCCTGATTCCGGTGATCCCATCATTCCATTCATCTCCCCATGGTCATGATCGTGGCCGTCATCATTGGAGGCTTCAACTTCATTGGTAGACGAGTCTATCATTCCACTCATGTCCCCATGGTCATGGTCATGACCATCGTCCTGGGCGTGCCCATTACCAGTCTGTCTGCTTGATGACGTCTCATTTGGCCGTATCAAAGCGTTATATTCCTGCTCTGAAAGCTCGGGCAGCGTCTTAAGGAACGCCACCATTTCCCAGAGCTCTTCGTCCTCGTGTGTTGCGCCCCAAGCCGGCATGCCAGTCATTTTTATACCATGCTTAACAATCCAAAATTGCTCAGCCGGTCCCCAATGGCCCTGTTCTGTTAAGTTGGGCGGCATAGGATTGAGCCCTGCACGTAGTACCGTGTCCTTGAGACCGGGCTTGAGGTGGCAGGCAGCACATAGCGAGTCATAGGCACTCGCGCCCTGCTGGATCATGTCGTTATCGCTCAAATCCGGAACAGTCATATCTCCAACAGCTGCCTTGACCGAGTTATGCATTGTTGTATGCAATGTCCATTTCCCGATTGCTGTATGGTCATTACTCGCAGCAACGTTATATATTCCACTATAGACGAAGGCGGCTGTGCCCACGGCTAGTACGATTAGCGCTAGAATTGCGCCAAGAAGTAGTCTCATTACTTTCCCTTTTATAGCTTTCGTCTAGTCAGAACCACATTCTGACGCCGCAATAGCGTCTGTACTATCGTCGAAGATGCCATAGCGGGATTCCTGGTAACTAATGAACAGAAATGCAGAATAATCGTCAGCTTAGCCCATCAAGCTGAATCGAAGCTGAACTTAAACTGTCTATGCGAGTTACCATTCGCCAACGCTCATAACCTTCCATATCGTGGCGCATGGAGTAGGGATAACTCAGAATTTGTGCTAAAGAATTACTGTATAAATTCAGCCCGTATATCGGAGTATCATCGACGGGATAGACAATGGCATTCTGAATTGGCCACTACCTGAAAGAGCTACCCGATGTAGCACTTCTCGCTTATTGAATTTGAGTACCAGAGCAAGGAGAAAGGCACCCACCAGGAGCGATTCTTGGCACAGATGGTTGTCCAAGTGCCATGGTAACGACTGCCAGATTCACTATTACCGTCTTACTTCGATAATGGCACTGAGTGATGGCCGAACCGCGCCCGCGACAGTCAATGCTTAGTGAGCCTCTACCCTCAGCAGTCTTTCGAGCTAACGCAGTCGCTCAACCAGTGTGGCCAAGTGCCTATCGGTGCCCAGTTCGACGGTAAGAAGTTTAGCGAAGTGACCGGCCCCATCCATTTTGAGAAAGATGAGCGACTGCGCCTTATCCTCATTAACGACACCATGATGGAGCATC
>JGI24025J20009_10002771_pt1 | contig 12307 bp, 12 predicted proteins | sample Cruoilmetagenom3_FD_20009 | JGI IMG/M metagenome (IMG submission 20009)
ATTAGAGACATCTCCTGGAGAAGCAAAAATGACTCCGTCTGAATTTAATATCTGCTCTTCGATCTGTTGGGTAACTTTGTAGGTATTACCCTTACGTAAGACTGCCCATTATCACAAGTACTTTTATTTTTAATTCCTTCATTACAAATTTAATAATTCACCACTAAATACCGTAACTGCTTGACCTGCTATGTATATCCGATCATCCCTTATATTTATTTTTAAAATTCCTCCGCGTTTTGAAGTCTGATAAGCAATAAATTCGTTTTTATTCAGCTTTTCTTTCCAATATGGAGCTAAACAACAATGTGCTGAACCTGTAACTGGATCTTCGTTCATACCTGCTGCTGGANCAAAAAATCTTGATACAAAGTCATAATCTTTAGACTTTGATATGCTTGTGATTATTACTCCACGACAATTTACACTTGACAATAGTTTATAGTCAGGAGTAATATTTTTTATAATTTCTTCTGATTCTACTTCAATAATATAATCAAATCTGTTCTTACCCACATATAACGGCTCTATAGACAAAGATTCTAATAAATTGTCCGGAATTGCTGAGTTTTCAGCTGGTTCAATAGGAAAGTTCAACTCAATCCAATCTCCATTTTTTGTTGCAGAAAGTATTCCACTCTTCGTATAAAACTTTATGAGACTATCATCTTTGACATATTTCCTTTCCCATAATATGTGTGCACTAGCTAATGTGGCATGACCACAGAGATCAACTTCAACCGTTGGTGTAAACCATCTTAAATTATAACTTTCATTTTGTTTATAGATAAATGCTGTTTCTGATAAATTCATTTCTGATGCAATATTTTGCATCCACAAATCACTTCTTTCTTCTGATAACAGACAAACACCAGCTGGATTACCTTTAAAAGCCTCATTCGTAAAAGCATCTACTTGAAATATCTTCGCTTTTTCCCCCCCATCTTTATTAAAAATAACTAAGCCTGGCTTTTGTATAACGGCTCAAGCGTGTCTGAAGTATCCCTATCAATTCTGAATCCATGACGTTATAATAACCCCAGGCGCCCATTCGTTATTCTTATTGAAAAACTCATTGGATTGGCTCTCGGTCCCTCCAAATTCTGCAACCATGGCTTCCCATTCTTTTCTCGTGTACAATTCAGATTTTGCTTCGGCCTTAGATTCCTTTTTGCGCATAAAGAGAAAGCGATAAATTGCAACGCCTACCTTTCCATAGAGTGTTCTCCACCCCTCCGGTGCACATACGTCTGCAACCACGATTCTACCCCCTGGCTTCAAGACTCTAACGAATTCGCGCAAAGCTCTCCTAACGTTCATATGATGAAGCGCAAGGGAGCATACAACCAGATCATAGGTATTATCATCGCTCGGGATATTCTCTGCCGAGGCTTTCTTCAGAGAGATGGCATCACCAAGAGATTCTGCTCTGATGTTGGCTTTTGCTTTATCAAGCATTGCATCTGTTATGTCTATTCCGAGAATCTTGCAATTTCCTGAGAGCATCCTTGCGATGGAAATCGAAATAAGACCTGTTCCAGTAGCAGCATCCAGGATTCTCATGCATAGTCTCAATTTACAGGGCTCCATTATCAGTTTCACAAAGTCTTCATACTTGACACCCCAATCCCGTTCGACCATCTTTGCTATATCTTCTTCGTAAGTGGATGCCCATCCTGCGAAGTGTTCAGTTACAAGCTCTTCTTCGTCTTTCATCATTTTCACCCCCCTGAAGCCGATTGTGTATGGCGTTCTGCGGATAAATCCTTCCTAGTTCCATTTCACCTTTGCACTTTGGATCAGATCTAATTGGTTCCATTAGGCGGCTGTTCCCCCAAATAGAACCCCGAGGATAGAGAGCGCAAGTATCGCAATGAATATTGCGAGGAGCGGGATCCATATTTTCTTTTCCTCAGGTCGCCGTTCCCAGAAGCAAAATAGGAATGAAAGAGCCAGCGTTTGCAACAGAGCTTCAGGTAAGCCAATTAAATGAAACTGGAGGGGTAACACGGTATAGACGATGCCTTCGATTGAGCCAGGAGTTGGTCCTGCAGGAGAGAGAATTGCAAGCGCGATGAATAATCCCCAGAGCAACATCCATCCCCTTTCTTTGTGAAGGAAAACCTTGCGGAAGGGAAATATTGCCAATGCCATGATTGGTCCTCTAATGAGCTGAAAAAGTGGACCGGCATATACCCAGATTGAAGTGGTGGGACGCATAAATACGGCGATTTCTGGTCGCGCATAGAGAGCAGAATACCCTAGAAGAGTAAAAAAGAGGAGACCAAAAATCCAATAGGTTACAAAGTGGACAAGGGTGAAGCGTGTAAGGAAGCCCAATATCGGTTTCAAGATCCTAGTTTGTTCCATTTTTATCGTCTCTCCCCATAATATCCCATAATCACTTTAGTTTATAAATATTCTTATTTCAATGCACTCCGAAGCCGATTTTGTATAACGTTTTGCGGACATACGAAGTCCCGAACGAAGTGAGGGATTTGGGTCGAGCGAGTGCAACGAAGCAAGCCGTATATCCGCTTGTTATCTGACCCAAACGGAGCACAAAGTGCGAAATGAGAGCGCAGCGTGGTTGACTGAGCGTAGTGAAAGAGGAAGTCAGCCGAGGGGTCGCTTATTTATCAATTATTTATCAATTGTTTTCGATTTTGATTTTCGGGAATGTGTCGCTATATTCACAATTATCTGGATAATGAAAAGTGCGAGCATGATGATTCCTCCTATTAAATAGGTTTTCCAAACCATCACCACAAAGCCATAATTCATCGCATAATAGAGGCATAAATAGGGCGTCGATAGTTTCCAATTCTGCCGGAAAGAGATCTTCAAAATAAAATCATATAGTGCTTCTAATGCCAAATATGCCAAAAAAATCCCCAGGAAGATTGTATATTGCATCGCTTTCTGTTCCTGTTGGACTAAGAAAATCCCATAGACTGCTGGAATCGCCAAGAGTAAATAAATAGGACCTATTCGGTGTAAGATAGCCCTTCTTTTTTCCCGAATTAGAAAGATGAAAATTAAAAAAAGATTATTTACAAGACCAAGGATAAAGAAGAGTTCTTCCAGCATGTTATATCACCGCTTTAAAGAATAATAACTTTTAATTTAAACTTTTTTAAATCGAATACTTACAGCGCCCCGAAGCCGATTGCGTATAACGGCCGGCGGGTATGCGAAGTTTTGCCGAAGGGGAATTTGGGCGAAGCGAAGCGTAGCCGGGTACTCGCTGTTATATGACGTTTCGGAGGCTTTCTTTGTTATTGTTTTACTCTGCTTCCGGAAAATATTCATTTTTTGTACCACATTGTAAACATGCATCTCTATGAACACATAACAATTCTCCACATTGCTTACATTCCCACTTTTCGTTTTCTATTTTAATAAAAGCATCTATTCCATCTTTAATAATGTTTTGTAAGTTTTGTATCGGACTTTCACCATACTTTATTCTATATCTTTTATCCAAATTCTTAATTCGCTTGCAAGGAAATTTATCGCATTCAGAACATAGTAGTTTTTCATTACCTTTCTTTTCAGGACACTCTTTAATACTACACACGGTACAATGATATGGTTTATTTCCTGTATAATTGCATCCCACACATTTATTTTTAGTCCGTTGAAAGCCCATGCAAAGATCACAAAGCACACCACAAGGCGCAATACTTGAAACATTCATAATTTCATCTCCAACATTTTTTACACCTTTAAGTCTTTTAGTATAGCCTCCGAAATTTCATATAACTCTTTATACCCGCAGTAACTTGCGGATATAAGTCCATATTAGGTGTATATGCGCAGTGAATTGCGTATATACCTACTTTTGATACACTCACCTCTATTTATCTTCTGCGTTCGATTCAGCTCCTTTTTGAAGTATATTGTCCAATGGGCTCTTGATATTCCTCATATACAGGTTACTGACATGAGTGTATATCTCAGTAGTCTTANTATTTTTGTGCCCCAAGAGTTCTTGGATATATCTAAGATCCACTCCGCTTTCTAAGAGGTGTGTGGTGAAACTGTGTCTAAGGGAGTGGATGCTGACATCCTTCATTATCCCTGCAGCCTTTACCGCATCCAAGAATATCTGCTGAGCTGTTCTGGTTGATATGTGAGAACCACTCTTTTGTCCAGGGAAGAGCCACTCTTTAGGGTTGGTCGCTTCAATGTAGACTTTTAGTGTCTTTTGAGCGATATCCGAGCCGTTTAACACTGTTGGTAGTTTATTGTCCTTTGTAGGCCTCTTTATCTCATAGACGAAGCTTTGTTTTCGAACTTCAGCGTAATAGAACTTCAAAGCACTAATGGCAATGTTCAAACTTGAGGTTGATACTCCTTTCTTTTCGGTAAGATAAACCAAATAGTCCTTCACATCGCCATTGACAATCTCCTCAGGATTTTTCCCAGCAAATCTTAGAAAATCCTCGTTGTAGTGAATATACGATTTTATCGTCTTTTGACTGTATTTTCTTGATACAAGTTCTCTTCTCAAACTTTCAAGATACAAGGAGGGATCAATCTCCACTCCTTCATCACCAAAGATCGACATGATCTCTTCAGTAACATTATCAGAATAAGGAACACTCCAATAGCTTCCCTCCGGATGCCATTTATGTCCTTCGATGGTTTTAATCCTTGCAATGTAATCTCGGTTGTAGGGGAAAGAAACTTTTATCTCTTCGCCCGCTCTATAAGCCTTAATCACTTTTTCCGCTTGCTCGAAATTCGCATTTTGTCCCAATTTGGAAGTGTATACGAACTTCATGTCATCTCTTATTTTAGCATCATATACGAATTCTTGCCATTCCTTTAGATGACCTCGCAATTCCTAAACTGTCTGGTGGACTCTTAAGTCCCAATTGCATGTGAGGTATATAATTCTGTCGTCTTTGAACTTTTATGCCCCAGTTAGTTTTTGGATGTACTCAATTCCCATTACGGTAAATTCAGGACGTTTTGAAAGGCGGATTTTTGGATCAGTTTTCTCTTGCATAGCAAGAGTTTAATTCGGTTTAATTTATATTAAGACGAAAATTATCTTTAAGGTATTTGAGATAGATCAATACGAAAAGTAAACTTTATAGTTAAGCGATCAATACATCTTACGTAGAAAGGCTGAATCTTACTATACGGAATTCTCTGGCTCGATTCGTCAGGAGAACGATGAATGAGTGTGGTCGCAAATCGAAGATTTGCGTATGCCAAAAATCGAAGATTTTTGAGCACAAAGATCCAGTGATGCATTCAAGAGCTTTTGGATTTTGTACAGGCATGGTATAATTTCGTGAAGTCGCAAATCAAGATTTGCGTATCTCAAATCAAAGATTTGAGAAGCCACACAGATCTCTTAGGGTAGAAGAGAATGATGGAAGACGTAAATGGAGACAGAGAACACCTGAAAATGGCAGAAGGACTTACCGATCATATATGGTCGCTAGAAGAGATGTTCACATTTAGGGTGCCTGTTCAATGAATGACGTACACGACCTGCTAAAAGTACCCGTATAAAAAAGCTTTTTGCCTTTTCATTTTTCTCCCTCAAAACTCTGGTCTCTTATACCCCACCACAGCTCCTGAATATAATATAAATCCGTCCCATTTTCCAGTAAATGCGTTGCAAAGCTGTGCCTTAACAAATGAATAAAAACTCTTTTGTAATGATCAAAACATAAATCATTCACAATCATTCAAAGAGCGTATCTTCTATCAGTTCTACCTCTCTTTCCGTGATCTTCTCGATCGCCAGTTCAAGATCGCTCACCCTCAAAATGAAGACAGCACCCGAGGTACCTGAGTAAGCATAAGCGTAATCGATGTTCACGTCCGAGTCACCGAGAATTTTTGCGATCTCATACAACCCCCCTGGCTCGTCCTTCATCTTGATCCCGAGTACACGGGTCAGGGAGACTGTGAATCCTTTCTCATGAAGTTTCTTGCACGCTTCATCAGGTTTGTTAACCAGCATGCGAACCACTCCGAAATCTCCCGCCTCCGCGATGCTGAACGCAAGGATGTTTATCTTTGCCTCGTTCATTGCTTCTGCCACCTCCGCCAGTCTTCCGGGTTTGTTCTCCAGGAATATGGAGATCTGCTTTATTGCATAGTTAGCCATTATGTATATACCCCCTTCACAACGTCCTCCTGTCGACGACCCTCTTTGCCTTTCCCTCGAACCTCGGAAGCGTGCCAGGCTCGACCAGTTCCACCTCTGCGCTGATATTCAACACATTACGGAGTTTACTGCCCACACGATCCTTTAAGAGCATCAGGTCGTTGATCTTATCACTGAACGCGTTCTCGTTCACCTCGACCATCACGAGCATATTATCTAGCATCTCTTTGCGGTCCACCACAATCTGGAAGTGATTTCCCACATTATCTATCGACATGAGGACATGTTCGACCTGCGATGGGAAGACGTTAATTCCACGAATTATAAGCATGTCGTCTGTCCTTCCCTTGATCCTGGCCATCCTCGGATGTGTTCTCCCGCAGGCACACACCCCATCATAGATCTTAGTTAGATCTCCTGTTCTATATCTGAGAAGGGGTAATGCCTCCTTCTGTAATGTGGTGACGACCAATTCGCCATCCTCTTCGTTCTCAAGAACTTCGCCGCTCGCAGGATCGATTATCTCTATTAGCATCTGATCGCCCCAGACATGTGCACCGTTCTTCTCCTGACATTCTGTAAACATCGGCCCGCTAAGTTCACTCGTGCCATATATATCATAAGCATCGATTCCGAGTTCTTCCTCTATCCGATCCCTCATCCTCTCGCTCCACGGTTCAGCCCCGAGGATACCTGTCTTAAGATCGGTGTCATCCTTTATGTTGATCCCCATCTTCTCACCCGTCTCTGCAATATGGAGAAGATAAGATGGTGTGCATGAGATTGCAGTGACCTTCATGTCTCGCATCAACTCAACCTGTCTCTCTGTGTTTCCGGTACTCATTGGCAGTACGCTTGCCCCTATCCTTTCCGCCCCGTAATGCAGTCCGAGTCCGCCCGTGAAGAGCCCATAGCCATAACTTACCTGCATGGTATCCCCCCTTCCAAGCCCACACGCGGTGAGCGATCTTGCGAGCGATTCTGTCCATAGATTAAGATCGTGCTCGGTATATCCGACGACGGTCGGCTTCCCCGTCGTTCCGGACGATACATGATACCGCGCAACATCTGACTGTGACACGCAGAAGATCTTATCCGGATAGTTATCGCGCAGATCTGTCTTTTGTGTGAAGGGGAGCTTTGAAACGTCCTTAAGGCTATGTATATCATCAGGTAAAACTCCGCTCTCCTTCAACCTTCTTCTATAAAACGGCGAAAAATTATAGAGTTTATATACGAGCGTCTTAAGCAGTTTATATTGCAGATCCCTCAATTCATCAGCAGGGATTCTCTCCATTCGCGGGTTCCAATATTCCATCAAACAGCTCCTCCCTCATCAATTCAACACGTCTCTTCATTATGTATCTTCCCCAACTCATAAGCCTTCATATTTATCTCCATCGTCTTTGGCGGAACAGATCTCCTGATCCCTTCGATCAAATTCTCTTCCTCAAATGGAAGGTGCGGTGATGCCAGACCGATCAGCACGATATTAGCGGCGAGCACATTTCCAGCCTCCGTCGCAAGGATGTTTGCGTTGCAGATCTTGGCGTGATTAAATTTTGAGAGTAATAAACTATCCGTATCTGGATAGAGGATCCCAGCGCGATATACAGTCGGAGGAACGATCGGCACGGTGTTGGATATGAGTATGCCATCTTTCTTGAGGTAATGACCATATCTGATTGCTTCCAGTGGCTCCAGGGAGATCAGCATATCTGCGCCACCGATCGGAACCAGTGGGCCCAACTCGCCATCTATCCGCACGTGATTCTCAACGGAACCGCCTCTCTGTGCCATCCCGTGTGTCTCAGCACTTATGACGTGTCTCCCTTCGATGATGCACGCCTCTCCAATGATCCTCGCCGAGAGTATCGTGCCCTGGCCGCCGACGCCCACGATTACAAGATCAAAGCTCATCTTTCTTTCCTCCTGGTGATTGCACCGGAGGAACATAACACCGAGCAGATGCCACAACCGTTGCAGAGATCGTTGATGATTGGTTTGATGTCGTAAAGTTCAATCGCAGGACATCCGTAATCCAGGCAATCTCCACATTTGGTGCACCTTTTAACGTCGATCTCGAATGGTATCTCTTCACCTTTGCGCCTCTTCTCGATTATGGCACACGGATGCCTTGCGATGATTACTCGAACGCCATGCTTCGCCTTAGCTCTGTGAAGCGCTTCTTTCATCACAACAAAATCATAAGGATCGACGGTCTCTACAAGATCGGCCCCGCACGCCCTGCATATAGCCTCTAAAGATAGTTCTTTACATGTACCACTTATGTTCTCTCCCGTACCCGGACTGGGTTGATGTCCGGTCATTGCCGTGGTTCTGTTATCGAGGATGACAAGCACCATCTTCGCGTCGTTATACACCGCGTTGATCAATCCGGGAATTCCAGTATGCATGAAGGTGGAATCGCCTATCGTCACCACCACATTCCTCCCTTCGCAGTGGCTGATACCACTCCCTATGCTCACAGACGAACCCATACATAGACAGGTGTCAATGGCATGCGCACTCAGCGTATAGCACCCTATATCACTGGGATATATATCACCTTTGAAGACCTCTTCTATCGCATAGAGCGTTGGTTGATGCATGCAACCCGCGCAGAGACTTGGAGGTCTTTTAGGAAGCCCCTCCTCCGGATCCCTCTCTTCATATCTGATCTTCGGTGAGATGCCGTTCTTCTCGAGGATGCCGTGGACGATATTGAGATTAAGCTCTCCTCCAAGCGGAACGTCTCCCGTCATCTTGCCTATGATCTCAGAAGAGGAAACCATTCTTGCGGCCTCTTCCAATACAGGATCTAACTCCTCTATAACGAGTATCTTTTTGTGTCTCTCCGTGAATGCCTTGAGTTTTCTAAGGTCTATCGGATATGTACCTATCTTCATGAAGGAGACGCCATCAGGGATGAGTTCATGCGCATAAGCGCTTGCCACTCCACTCGATATGATTGCTGTTTCCCCTCTATTTATGGAGTAATTGAACGGAGTTGAAGAGAGATCCTCTATAATTTTTTCCTGTTTCTCATTAAGCTTCTTGTGCAACTCCTTTGCGTGTGCAGGAACCAGCACCCATCGTTTCGGATCTTTCACGAACCTCCCCCGCCTGCTTTCTTTCGGAATGTCGTCTATCTCTATATCCGATCTTGCATGGCATATCCTTGTGGTCGGTCTCAACATGACAGGTATCTCGTGTCTTTCAGAGAGGCAAAAGGCATACTTGACCATATCTTTCGCCTCCTGTGGTGTCGAAGGGTCAAGACACGGTATCTTAGCGGCGTGGGCATACCTTCTCGAGTCCTGTTCGTTCTGGGAGCTATGAGGGAAAGGATCATCCGCACTCAAGACGACGAGCCCACCCTTCACACCTGTATATGCCAACGACATGAACGGATCCGCGGCGACGTTAAGCCCGACGTGCTTCATCACACATATAGACCTCAAACCACACCATGAGGCACCTATCGCATTTTCGAGTGCCACCTTCTCATTCACGGACCACTCCACGTAAAAATTCCTATCATGGTACGCGTTCAACGTATCGATGACCTCTGAAGAGGGCGTGCCAGGATAACCGGTGGCAAAATCTAGACCCGCCTCAAGACATCCTCTCGCAATTGCCTCATTACAAAGCATAAACCTTTTAATTTTAATCTCTCCCATTTGAGGATTCAAATGCTTATGGAGATAAAAAAAAAGAGGCAGTATAAAACTTTTCACCTGCTCGGATGTCTTCTCTCTTCATTCATCCGTATGAGTGGTTTTGAAATATGTCTTCTTGCACACGGAGGAACTTCATACAACCCTTCTTCTATTACTCTATCAACTTTATCTATTTCTCTCTCTTTAATCTCTGTTTTACACCTTTTACATCTGAATCCCTGATCTTTTCCGGCTGACTTCATCCTTTTACCACATATTGGGCATCTGGGATTTCTACTTACCGAATCATTCAATTTTTTTATATTTATCTTCTCTAAATTCATTGTATCTTTCTTAAATCCTCCATAGACTTCTACTTCGTCTCCGATCTTTAATTTTCTTATGATATTCCTGAACTGCTTCGTCGGTTCAAATGCGGCACATCTTACGCTCTTGGAATCGTCTGAAATTTCGAAGAAGAGGTGACCACCCTCCATGACCACAGGAACTTTTGAGACGATTCCTTTCGCGATATAAGAACCGTACTCCTCCATCTCTTTGATAGATACCCTCTTTAGATGTCCATCGGTTCCCTGATTCGTCATAAAAAGGGTTTTTTCCCCAATCGGCTCGCTCTCTATGAGATTTGACGCCTTAAAGATCTCATCTATATTATCTCCCCTTATCCCATAGAGAACAGGATCCTTTCCGGAGGGAGATAGAACGATCCTTCCGTTTGTTAGATCTACCGTATCCCACGTCTTTGGATATGTGATCCTATCAGCGTAAAAGACGGATCCTTCATCGATACGTCGCTTCTTTCCAAGGTTTTCTTTCTTTCTATACGCTATGAGCTCGTAGGTATGGTCTTTTTTTTTCAGATCCAAAGCTATTCCGATGGCAGATAACGCACCGATTATTCCCCTGCCATTCTTGTACTCGCGAGCATCGAAGTTATGTTCTTTTATCAGGTTCCTCGCTTCATCAATCTCCACTATCCTATGTAACGCGGCTTTGGAGAAATTCCTCAAATCTTCAACCGCATCCTTGTCCGGTTCATCCACAAAAACGATTCCTGGATTTGTTTTCGGGTCAGAGAAAACTGCCAAACTTTCGACACATCTCATAACCCTCTCTTCAACTCTTTCCTTTCTACCATTTTCCAGAGACAGAGATACTTTTAGGCATATAGCAGCGTTCCCTCTCGTCTTATATGGGATGTTAGGATTTAATCTAACTAAATAGGGGAGTTCTACTGGAATTCCCCCACATTCTTTCAACTCTTCATATAAGATTGGTGCCAAATAAGTGGTACACATACCTTCTGTCGAATCTGTATCGTCGATCCCTATAAACATCTCATATCCAAAAACCTAACGCTTATATATTATCCTTTATATAATGCTTTTGTCAAAAAAAGGTGGAAGGCTAAAGATGGCGTCTGGTGAAAGGGAAGGCGTGATAAGGGACGTAATAGATATTTTGATGGATGCGGGTTTTTTTGTCTCGGAGAGATGTACCATCAGGCCTGGCTGTTTCGATCTTGCCGCCAGAAGGGATGAGCAGCTGCTACTCTTAAAGATCCTGATAAACCTGGATGGTATAAGGAGAGACAATACCATCGAGATGATAAGGCTTAGTCACTATCTCTCCGCATCTTCCCTAATGATCGGAAAAAAAAGTGGTAATAAATCCCTTAAAAGGGGTGTGGTCTATTTTAGGTGTGGTATCCCCTCCATAAATGTGGATACGCTCTACGATTGCTTTATAGAAAACATTCCTCCACTTGCCTATGCAGAAGCGGGCGGGCTTTATGTAAAAATAGATGAGGATATACTGAGAGCTGCCAGAAAGAATTTAAATTTAAGCATCGGAGATTTAGCATCTGAGTTGAGCGTTTCGAGGAGAACGATCAGCAAATACGAGGACGGGATGAACGCCACGCTCGATCTAGCGGTGAAAATGGAGAATATTTTAAGTATTCCACTTGCATTGGGCATAGATATATTTTCGTTGAAGGAGAAGGGGGCAAATGCTGAGGATACGAAAGAAAGAGGCAAAAAATTGTCTTTATTAGAGCAGGCAGTCATAGATCTGTTAAAAAATGTTGGAATCGACGTATTTCCGATAAATTATGCCCCGTTCAACGCCCTCTCCAAAATTAAAGATGAATTAATTTTGACCGGTATATGCCATTTGAACAAGACGGCGTTGAGACGGGCAAAGTTGACAGGCAGCATCTCCTCTGTGACGGAGACCCAGTCGGTCTTCATCTTAGATGAAAAACCATCCACAAAGAAGATAGAAAATACGGTACTTGTTGATAAAGAGGAGGTGGTGGATGTAAAGGAGACATCGGAGTTTATGGAACTGATTTTGGATAAAAAAGAGTCATGATAGGGCACATCTCAATGTTAAAGATCGCTAAATAAACGAAACTTTTATATAGAACCACTAACCTACTTTTAGCCGAAATTGGAGGAATGATAAGATGGCTCAATTGGGTGGA
>JGI24025J20009_10002775_pt1 | contig 12294 bp, 13 predicted proteins | sample Cruoilmetagenom3_FD_20009 | JGI IMG/M metagenome (IMG submission 20009)
TGGCTGGGCGGGGGCTTGCAGAGCCTCTCAGGTGGGTTCGATTCCCACCCTCGCCTCCAAAAAACAACAGGTGAACACCTTAGAGGTGATCACCTATTCACACCTTGGGATTAACTCTCGTTTTTCAAAAATTATGAGGCGATTTTCAAATTCAGAAATTTTGTGAAGTGTAAAGTTTTAATCAAGTGCTTGGAAGCTATCAACCATTTCATTGTCGTAAACAACTTCACTGTTTTTACCAACAAAACTCGCATCTTGACCCCCACTCCATGTCACAGCTATGTTTTTTTGAGGAATGTATTTTAAAACATACATAAAGTTAAGCATACATTCACGATTAATTTTTCCAGTTTCCTTATTGTAGTATCCATCGATTAATACATTAATTACTCCATTTTGTAACTCTTTTTCACCCAGACTGCAGCCAGATCCATATTGTTCTTTAATGAATGAACTCAGCTCTTGGTCGTTATTAATCTCTCTGATTATTAGTTTCCAAGCAACACCCTCAAATTTATCTAAATAATTATTTTTCTTTTTCTGACAGTCTAAATAATATGCCTTTCCGCCTTCTTGGGTTAAATTACTAAAACTGTAAAGATATTCAGGGGCAATATAAATAGCACTGTTTTCTTCATACACCTTGGCGGAAGACATGGGTTTAAAAACTTTGTCGCCATTCTTGCATGAATTGTATAGGGTACGAATCTCATTGGGTATTTTTATTGAAAAACCATAATTGTAATTAGAGTATAAGTTCCACTCGGCATTTAGTGGCTTTAACTCCGAACCCCCCCTGGGAAATTACTGGTTTTGAAGTAGCAATAGGAGTTTTTGTTGGCTTCTGAGTTGTCTCAGTAAGGGTAGTTATTTTTGTTTGTGATTCCTCTTTTTTACCAGAAAAAAGGATGCCTGCACAAAAAGCTCCACCTAAAAAGACGAGTTGTAATACAACTAGTGGAATAAATTTAAACCAATTACTTTTTTGTTTTGTTGAAATCGATGAGTAATTTTGAACCGATTGCTCAATTTGAGTACTATTCATGACTAATTTTATTATTTATATCATATTCAGACTAGTGTCGTCTAGAAAAATATTCAAACTCTATTATTAAAATCTGTGGACGCGCCAGGACTCGAACCTGGGACCTCTGACTTATAAGATCAGCGCTCTTAACCGACTGAGCTACGCGTCCTTTGGTAATTATAGCAAATTTAACCTTGACGATAATCAATTTTTAGGGTATTATCAAGACACTTCCGGTTATTAGTTTTCGCACCTTAACAATCTAAGGTTTATTTGAGCACAGATTATCTGCAGCAGAAAGTCAAGTATTTTACACTATTGAAATTTTTTTACTGAGAGTTTGATCGTGGCTCAGGATGAACGCTGGCGGCGTGCCTTAGGTATGCAAGTCGAACGGGTCGAATTTTCGACCAGTGGCGGACGAGTGAGTAACACGTACGAATCTACCTCAAAGTCAAGGATAGCCCCGAGAAATCGGGAGTAATCCTGGATGGTTCCCTACGGGGTAAAGGGTGTAACTACCCGCTTTAAGAGGAGCGTGCGGCCTATCAGTTTGTTGGTGAGGTAACGGCTCACCAAGACGATGACGGGTAGCCGGTCTGAGAGGACGGTCGGTCACGAGGGCACTGAAACACGGGCCCTACTCCTACGGGAGGCAGCAACCAGGAATATTGCGCAATGGGCGAAAGCCTGACGCAGCGACGCCGCGTGCGGGATGACGGCCTTCGGGTTGTAAACCGCTAAACGGTCGAATATTCGACCAGATAAGCGCCGGCTAACTACGTGCCAGCAGCAGCGGTAAAACGTAGGGCGCAAGCGTTATCCGGAATTACTGGGCGTAAAGGGTCTGTAGGTGGTTTTTTAAGTCCTGCTTCAAAGCCCCCGGCTTAACTGGGGAAAGGGGCAGGAAACTAGAAAGCTAGAGTTAGGGCGAGGCTACTGGAACTTGTCGTGTAGGGGTTAAATCCGTGGATACGACAAGGAACGCCAAAGGCGAAGGCAGGTAGCTAGCACTTTACTGACACTGAGAGACGAAAGCCAGGGTAGCAAACCGGATTAGAGACCCGGGTAGTCCTGGCCCTAAACGATGTCCGCTAGCTGGTCCCGCCTTTGGCGGGACTGGCGTAAGCTAACGCGTTAAGCGGACCGCCTGGGGAGTACAGCCGCAAGGCTGAAACTCAAACGAATTGGCGGGGAGGCGCACAACCAGTGGAGCATGTGGTTCAATTCGAAACGAAGCGCTGAACCTTACCTAGGCTTGACATTCTATTTATGTTTCTGCAGAAATGTAGATTCCAAACGGTAGAACAGCTGGTGCATGGCTATCGTCAGCTCGTGACGTGAGTCGTTCGCTTCAGTGCGGTAACGAGCGCAACCCCTGTCCGGTGTTATTCGTGTCACCGGAGACAGTCCCGATATTATGTCGGGAAGGAAGGCGGGGACGACGTTAAGTCAGCATGTCGCTTATGCCTAGGGCTACACACATCCTACAATGGCCACTACAATGGGTTGCCAAACCGCAAGGCGGAGCTAATCCCATCAAAAGTGGTCTCAGTTGGAATTGCAGTCTGCAACTCGACTGCATGAACCTGGAATTGGTAGTAATCGGGAATCAGCAGATCCCGGTGAATCCGTTCTCGCCTCTTGCACACACTGCCCATCAATTCAGCAAAGTCGGCAACACCCGAAACGGTCGAGTAGTCGACTATTAAGGTGGGGTCGATAATGAGGGATAAGTTGTAACAAGGTAGCTGTACTGGAAGGTGCAGCTGGATCACCTCCTTTCTAAAGGATATACCCCGAATTACTCGGGGCAGGCTTTCCTGCTGCAGATAATTTGAGCTCAAAAAAAGACTAATGGCCAAGAAAGTGATTGGTCAGTTTTATAAACTCGACCAAAAAAAAATTCCTCAGCACATTGCTATTATAATGGACGGCAACCGTCGCTGGGCTAAAGCCAAAAACCTAACTTTTACCAAAGGACACCAGGCAGGAGCTAAAAACTTAATCAAATTAGTTGACCATTGTGAAAAAATAGGAGTTAAACACCTCACTATCTACGCTTTATCAACCGAAAATTGGCGCAAACGAACCAAGCAAGAAGTAGAGGGAATTTTTAATCTTCTTATTAAAATTACTAAAGAAAAAAAAGAGGATTATAAAAAAAGAGGAATTAAATTTTTCGTTCTAGGTAATTTCCAGGCTTTTCCGCTAAAAGTTCGAAAAGCGATTCAAGAAATTGTCAACATCGTCAAAAAACACGAACGGTTTAAATTTAATGTTGCTTTAAATTACGGAGGTCGGGACGAAATTGTTCGGGCCGTTCAAAACATCGTCAAAGACGGGGTAAAGCCCGGAAAAATTAACGAAAAATTAGTAGAAAAATATCTTTACACTAACGGCCAGCCTGATCCAGAATTAGTAATTCGGACTGGCGGAGAAATAAGAATCTCCAATTTCTTGCTTTGGCAGCTATCTTATTCAGAGCTATACTTCACCAACACTCTTTGGCCTGCTTTTGGACCTAAACAGCTTGAAAAAGCAATCAAAGAATATCAAAAAAGAGACCGTCGGTTTGGGAAATGAATCCTCCTAGCCCAAAATACTAATTCCAAAAATTGCCTCAATTGCCCGAATAATAAACCAAGAAAGAAAAACAACAAAAAAACCAATAATAGCCAAGGTAATCTTGCTCTTCCCGCTGGCAACTCCCTCTTGACTGCCGCCCGAAGTCATTAATTCAAATCCGCCCGCAATAAGCATTAACATCATCACAATTCCCGCCAAGGGAATAACATAATTTAAAAGGGTGGAAATTATTTCACCAACACTACCAAATCTATTGACAGCTGGACCGATTGGCGGACTAGGAATAGTAAAAACATCACTAGCAAAAACTTTCATTTAATTTAATCCTGGTAAACCCAATAAATCAACTCCAATAAATCTTAACAAAAATAAAGAAAAAATCATAAACAATAGCCCGGAAACAGCGCTCGTCACAAAGGCCTGGCCCTCTTTAACCTTGTCTGGATTACCACCAGAAGTAACCACCTGAAAAGCTCCATAGATCATTAAAAGTAAAGCAATCCCCCCCGCAATTCCCATAAAATTAGTAAAAAACCAGCTAATCAGTCTATCGGTTGTATCAATGGGAATACACCCCAAAGCCGTATCAATGCCCGTGTCTCCATCGCAAAAAGGGCTAGTGGCAAAGGTTTGTTTAACTAGCATTGGTTTTACTTTTTAAGTACTTAATAATTAAACTAGCAATATCTTTACCAGTTCGTCTCTCCATCACATAAAACTCAGGAGCTTGATTAACCTCAATCACCACCGGCATGCCATTTCTCTTGTCAATCACCAAGTCAATCCCGGCAATTTCTACTCCCAACACTCTGGCCGCTTTTTGGGCTTGCTCAGCTATTGCTCCGGGAATTTTATCTAAAACTACTGACTTGCCAATCGAGCGATCAAGAATTAATTTTTCCTCCTTAGCCTGCCGTTTAAAACCGACTATCGCCTTGTAACCGATTAAAAACAAACGATAATCGCCATCATTAGGAATATATTCTTGAATCAAAAAATTAAGGCTACTCCTGCCTTGTAAAGCTTTAGCCAGCTGTTGATTATCTTGAATTAGAAAAGTGCCTTTGCCGTGGCGACCGCCGGTAGCCTTAATTATCACTGGCTTATTTTCCGCTTCCACTATTTTTTTCAGCTCCTCACGATCAGCCACAAAAACAGAACGAGGGTAACTCACTCTTGACGATAACAATACCATTGCCTCGGTTGATTTCTTTTTTCTAAAAGCTCCGCCAAGCTTGTTAAGGTATTCATCTACAACTGGAATTTTATTTTCAGCCGCATATTCCAAAAGCAAAGGCAGATGCTCGTTTTTATCACCAACAGAGCGAAAATAAAAAAGAGAAAATTCTTTTAAAGGTCGATTGTTAATTAAAATTTCCCAACTGCCTTTTTTGCCTTCAATTTTTAGCTGGGAATAGTGAACAGGGGTTAGCTCAACTCCGATTTTATTAGCAGCTGTAATTAACTTCTCCCCTGAATCAGTCCAAGCGGTATAAAAAAAAGCAATTTTTGGATTCATAATTAAGCCCATTCTAACACAGGTTTCGCACCAAGGCTAGCAAGGCGAAGGGATGTTTTTTTGTTAGCGATAACTAACTTTAGTGTTTACCGGCTCGGGCTTAACCAAAAATCCACCCAAATCGCGCCGACCAATTAACATCGCCGTATTAAGATGAGAGCGGTTGGTAGCATTAACAGCTGTTTTAATTCTTCTTCCTTTAAGGTAAAAAGTTAAAGCAATTACTGGCCGTTTGTGCATTCTGGCCGAAGCAGAGCGGTAATGCCGGTAAAAAAGAATATTATTAGGATCAAGCAAGCCTAATTCTTTGGCTAAATCGTAATCAATGGAAGAGCGCAAAGCGCCAGTGTCAATCTTAGCCAATACCTCTTGCCGCTTGCCACTTTTAACCCTTACTCTAACCGATTCCAAAATTTCAACCACTTTAATCCCCTCTTCAGCCTTAACTTTATCAACAAAACTTTCTCCAAAAAGGGTTTGGGCGATTTTAACCGCATGATCAACATTGCGCGCTTTCAGGCCCTCTGCCCTAACTAGCCTCACTTTTAATCCTGCCTTGTTACAAATCTGGATTGATAAGCCCGGCCGAGCGTTGAGCTCAACTACAATCGGCCCCTCTGCTTTGTCTAAAAATAAGTCCGCTCCAAAAAAGCTTAACCCCTCAACCGCCTGACTGCACTCAACCGCTGTTTGCAAGATTTTTTTCCACTCTGGCACCTTAATGCCGTTAACCTTAATCCACTTCTTTCTTTTTAAATCATAAATTCTTTTAATCATTTGCTCGTGGTGAACTCCAAAAGTAGTAATTCCAGTGGCCAGGTCCAACCCCAAACCAATTGCTCCCTGATGCAAGTTAGCCTTGCCTTTTGACTCTTCAGTAGGAATCCTAAGCATCGCCATTACCGGAATACCGTTGTAAATAATTACCCTAATGTCAGGGGTGCCAGTACGAGTAAAGCGTAAAAACTTAGGATGGATTTTAATTCTTTCTTCAACTAAAACTTTATCAGCAAATCCACCCAAGCTAAACCGACCTTGCAGGGCGTCTAAGCAATGGTAGCGCAAATCAGAAGCGCCCACTTTTGTTCCATCAACCAAAAACCATTCGCCTGCCCATTTGGCTTTTTTCTTAATTACCCAAACTCCTTCCCCGCCGGAACTGCCAGACGGCTTGACTACAAAACTATTTTCAATCTTCTCCCAGACAAAATTATCAACATCCCAAGAATTCTTAAAAACCGCAATTAGTCTCGGTACCGGAATACCGGCTTTACTCAATACTTTTTTTGTCCAGGTTTTGGAGTTAGCAATTGATCTGCCCCGAATACTATTGGCGCGCAAATAAATTTTATTACGAGCATTTTTGGTTAAAATCTCTTCTCGGGAAGCCATTGCTAAAACTCTATCTTTCTAAAACTGATTGGAAGCGCCGACGCTCAAGCAAGCGCCAACCACCATAACGACCAATAAAGATGTTTAAAGCTAGAATAATCAAGAAGGAAATTTCCGGATTAAGGAGGACCAATCGCTGTGAAGCTTCCCAGTTCATTAACGAAGCCCCTAAAATAGAAATAATTAAGGTTCCAAAAGTTTGGCTAACGGCACTACTCCGAGATTTGCCTAATTGTACCCGAGTAAACTCTTCGGAAAGTAAAATCAAAAACAAAATTGGGAAAATTGAAATCTGGGTTAAGTCAATTAAGCCCAAAGAAGGAGAAATCGCCAAAAACCCGAAAGTGATAAGCGAAATAATCATTAAAGTAATTGAGCGCCTAGGCCAATAAAATAACTTAAACCCCTTTAAGGCTTTACCCGCCAGCACCGTAGAAATTAAAATGACCGCAAATAAAAATAAACCGCCCACTATTCCGGTCGCTAAAAAAGTCACTGCAATCATTGCCGGCATAAAAATCCCAAATCCAGGCAAACCAACAAAATACTGAATAACTCCGACCAGAGCTCCAATCAGGGGAAGGAGTAAAATAACAATAATCGTGTTCGCCGGCACCCCCCGCTCAACCGCGAAACGAACGGAATGTTTTAAAAAGTTGTCAAAAGACAAGGGCCCTAGAATCTGCTCGTCCAACAATGCCTCCAGCTTGTCTTTAGCCTCAATACTGCCAGGTTCGGTAATTTTTTCTTTAATTATTACCGTGGGCGTTGCCACTATAGTTGGCTCTGGCGCCAGAGTAATTGCCCTGGCTGGAAAAGTAAAAAGAAAAAGAAAAACTAGAAAAATAGACAACATTTTTTTAATCATGGGCTATTATATCAAGATTTTAGGAAAAAATGTCTGTCCCAACTCCATTTACACTTAGTATGCTATAATTTAAACAGAATGACCCATAAAAAAGCGATTGAATACTGGCTCAAAAGTGCTCAGGAAAATTTCAAAATTGCCCAGAAACTTTTTGAATTTAAGCACTATGACTGGTCATTGTTTTTTTGCCATTTGGTTTTAGAAAAACTCTTAAAGGGATTAACTGTTAAAAAAACTAAACAATCTCCTTTGCCAATTCATAATTTAGTTAAATTAGCAGCTTTAGCAGATTTAAAACTGACTGATGAGGCAAAATTGGATCTTAGGGAAATCAGTACTTTTAATGTCCAAGCGCGCTACGACGATATTAAGCTCTCATTTTACAAAAAAGCGACTAAAAAGTTTACGGAAAAATACTTTCAAAAAACAAAGGAGTACTGCCAATGGCTCAAAAATTTTTACTAAAAGATAAACCAAAAGTTTTAATTAAAAAATATCACAAAATTCTTAAAAAAGCGGGGTTTTCGGTGGAAAAAATAATTCTTTTTGGCTCCTGGGCAAAGGGAACTCCGAAAGAATGGAGCGATCTGGATCTATGTATCGTTTCCAAGCAATTCGGGAAGGATCCAGTTGAAGAAATGATGACTCTCGGAAAACTGACCCTTCAAATTGACTCAATGATTGAACCTCATCCATATACTCCTCACGACTTAACTGATCCTTATGACCCACTCGCCACCGAAATCAGAAAAACAGGCATTGTCTTTAATTTTAATTAATTCTGCGCCTCAAGTAGTAAATCTTTATGCTTCAAACCGCGGCGGCCCCCATAAAACTCCACTTTGGCGAAATCTTTTTTAACCAATACCCAGTTAATCATTCGCCTGCCCTCTTTGCACCCCAGGCTGGTTGAGCAATCCTCCCAAACATAAGCCAAAATTCGGCCGTATTTATCGTCTTGGTAGTAATCATATTCTAAACTAATTGTTTCTCCGTCAATTAGGTCTTCTAGGTATTCTTTAGCCTCCCCTCCTCCTGGAGCTCGTTTATCAGGCGCGTCAATTCCCAACATCCGCACCGTCAAACCGGAATCAATGACAAAAGTATCGCCGTCTTTAACTTCAATTACTTTAGCCTCGGCTGGAAAAATTTCCTGGGATTGTTTGTAGCCTCCTATTCTTTTTAAGGCAACCAGCCCCTCCTGCCAGTTCCAGCCCAAAATTGAAGCCAAAAACAAGCCCGGAAAAAACACCGTCGGAATCCCCAAGGCCGCCAGCAAAGCCCGAGGCAGTCTTTTACTCTTCTTCTTTTTCCCCATCCTTACCAACTTAACAAATTATTCTCAAAAAAACCAATTCTCTTTCCCAATTCCTATTCGCACCCAATATGCTATAATCCAGACAAACAATGAATGAAGGACCTCCTCAGGATCAACTAGCCCAGGATCAATTAACACAACAGGAACGCCAGGCAGCAGTGGAAAATAGCAGAAGGCGAAAAGATTTTTTTAAATACCCTGTTGCCGAAAAAGATCTAGTCGAGGAAATGAGAAGCGTAGAGGCTGATCCTGATAAATTAAGAGACGCCCTTGACGAAGCTCTTGCTTATGCTGAAGGGCTTGAATTTGGTACTAGATTTTACGATCCGGAAGATAAGCACGATCGAACCTATCTTTACAATGAAATGATGACTGTAGAGGGAGCTACCAGAGTACCGCGAGCCATATATCTTAATGACGGGATTGCAGAAATATTAGAAGGAGCTGTTAGAGGGGTGAAACGAAAAGCCATGGAAGCAGACAAACAAGAATTGGACAAAACTGAAAAATCTGAGAAGCAGCAATTTATGGCTCTGGAAAATTATCGAACAGCAAGAGAAGTTGTATCAACTGCTTTCAGACATAGGATGTTAACTGTTGGAAGTGCAGAGGCGGCTGGAGATTTGGCAATTGGAAAAATTCCTTTTGGTTCTCGTGAAATAGTATCGGCCCCCGATAAAACACATTGGAAAACATATTTTCACGGCCCCCGAGGTGAAACTATTAACAAAGTCTTAAATAAAATGGTTGATGCTGGAACACCAGCAGCTGAACTCGCAAAAATTGGCCGGACTCCGATCCCAAGAATTCCTGCAAATATTTATGCTATGGGGTTTAACAATCAAAGGATTGATGACAAACCAGTAAAAGGAACCGCTCTTTTTAAAGATTGGTTAAAAGTAATGCTTGAAGCTGCTGAAGGAAGAATGGATGTTGTTTGGAGCGCATGGCAATTATTCCTAACTTGGGAACTCCCCGCCGGCATGGCCACCACTATTAAGATCAAGCCTGGAGAAGGCGGGCAAGATGTTAAATCAATAGTGATCGGGGATCCTATTATGGTCACCGATCTTGACACCTGGGCTTTAAATACAAACGCCAAAAGATTTGTTGAGTTTACTGGGGGGAGGATAGATGGAACAAGGAGGGATGAGAAATATATGACCCATTCAGGCTATCCAAATAGTATTGACTTTGAGATGGTGGAGAGGGATGCAATAGCGGGGAAAGGCGGAGGTCTTTGTGAAGACTTTCTTGGGCACTCAAAAGTTAAAGTTAGGGATGAGAAGGGTGGAGAAACAGAAAAAAGTCTTATGCAAATTTGGCGAGAAGATAGAATATCTTTAGCATCGGATAAATTTCCTTGGGAATCTACTGAATTTCAACCAACCGAAGATATAGACGAGGTTTCTCCAGCTAGTTTTGCCGGCTGGCTTCTTACCAGGAGAAGAGCAGTTATAGTAAGTCTAGACTTAAGATCCCGACCCCAAATAAAAGACCTCGTTAGTGGTTCTTGGTGGGAAGAGAGGATAAGAAATTGGGATAAAACCCCTGGAGGGAAAATAAAAGAAGGTTCTCCTCCCGGTGATAACTTAAGAACAAAGTGGTTATTTGGATGTCTATCTCCAAGAACTTTTCCCGCTGCTGTTAGAGATGTTTCTGGCGAATATCAATATACCAATCCCAATGATTTAATGGGCGACGACAGAGTAGATCAAAGAGAAATAAGAACTCCATCTCACTATCAAGCTTTAGAAGCTGCACTAGAAGTAGGCTTCATAAGAGAAGCGGATTTTATATGGTTGAGAAACAAGCTGAAGCTTTCTGGCAAACGCAAGCCCCTTAAACGCTAATTTATTCAAAGCTAAAAATCTTTTTACTTTTTTATCTAGAAGCAAGCTTCTTTTGAATCGCATCCACTATAGTATCCACCCCTCTCCCCAATCCTGATGTCTGTTTGTCTTGACCCAAAATCCTGATCCCTTTTTGTCTTCCTCTTTCAACCCCATACCCAAGACCCATGCCTGCACCTGCTTTTCCAATTGCCTGTGCTGGCGCGAGTGTTTGCCCGATCATTGCCCCAATACCCGAGTCTTCAACACCCATTGCTTTTCTTATTATATCTGGAACACTGGGCAAGATAAAGAGAAAGCCAAAAGCCAAAACAGCCTTAATAAAAAGACTCGCCCCAACGCCACTTAATCCTAAACTTAAAAAATCTGGAGCGCCCATGGTCGGGGGCATCCAAAGTCGACCAATGCTTGGTGAAGCAGTAAGCGCTGTCCCTAAAATTATTATTAAAATTATAGCCGGAAAAACTAAAAGATTGGCGGTCAAAGTTTTTAACCAACTACCAAACCCCGCCTTTGATCCCGGCATTATCCCAACCGCAATTAAAATAGGAGAAAAGATAATTGTCAAAATCACATTAATATAAGTCTTGGTTAAGGCAATAAACAGTTTTATTAATAAAACAACAATAATTATCAACCATACCAAAGTAAGAACTAAACCCCCAAGAGTGCCTACTACAAGACTAGTTGCTGGTCCTCCCAACGCTCCCACTATCCCTCCAATGATTGCCCCCAAGGCCGCAAAAACTATCCCTCCCGCCCCTACTCCCGCCAACATTGGGACAAGAACAGTTAAAAATCCTCCTTGAGTAGCCACACGAAGAGCAAAACTTTGATTAATTAACAATGGACCACCAACCCCCGATGATTTTAAAATGGCAATTGCTAGGCCAATTATGACATACATCAAATCAATCATAAAACCGGCAATGGCATAGGAAAAAGTAATCAACACCAAAACACCGATCATTCTCGGTAAAGCATTTTCCAAAGTTAATACTGCTTGGGGTGAAATCTTCATCCGAAACATAATCATCACTCCCACTACCAACATTGCCAGAGCGAAAATCGTATAAGCTACATTCCGAAACGCCTTCCACATCCGTAAAATTGGATCTAGGCCAGTAAAGCCAATCCCATCAGCAGCATAAGTTGGCGCCACTCCTATCCGATGTAAAACATCATAGGCATAATAAAGGCCCGAAGCGGGCGGACTAGCAAAAATACTCGCGATAAATTTCCCGGTTGTTCCCACCATTCCTCCGGTAAAATACCAATCACCCGGCGGCATCAAAATCGCCCCAGGAGGCAAAAATGAGGGAACATAATTAAACCCACCCCCGCCTCCTCCACCGCCACCGCCGCCATTAGGATTACTATAAACTTCTTCAGCCGTACCCAAAAAAGCAGTGATAAGCCCCCTCATAAGCAAAGGCATCAATCCTTCGCTTTCATAAGCCTCACCAGACCCATCAACCATGCGGCCAATTAACCATTGGGCTAAATTAGGGACCGGATCCTTCAAAAAACCAACAAACGACATAAAGCTCTCTTTCACCCCTAAAACCTCCCCTTGAGAAGCGTAAGCCTGGCCAGCTGGCGCCTGCTGCGCTAAAACTGGCCCTGTTTTCCTAAAACCAACCAACAGAAAAAAAACTATTAAAACAAAAAGGGTTACTTTTCTTGCCATTATTATCATTAAACCCTAATCCAAATTTTAAGTCAAGC
>JGI24025J20009_10002778_pt1 | contig 12290 bp, 10 predicted proteins | sample Cruoilmetagenom3_FD_20009 | JGI IMG/M metagenome (IMG submission 20009)
AATCTTTCAATATTTCTTCTAACTTGCCTTTTCAATTGTTTTGTCTCTACTTTATATAATTCTGCTAAATCAGAATCAAGCATTATCTTATGCCCGCGGATAAGAAAAATCTTTTGTTGGATTATTTCTTGTGGAACTATTTCTTTCATCCTGTTCGTTTTCTTGAAATCACAAAATGTGATTTTGCTGAAATACTTATAACAAACTTATATTTAGCCATTTTCTTTCCTGATGAAAATAAATAACCTCTGTAAGCTTCTAATTTATAAAGAGATATGATATTATTCACTTTTTATTTTCATGCTCTCTTGAAAATAAATCGATGGGTGGCTCTATGCTAGGCTTTTTGTAGTAAGTCACTCTTTTGAAATTGAGTCTTTTGCCTTCTTTAGCTCCTTTAAAAAACGCTTCTTATTAAATGGCTCTTTGTTCTTCGTTATATTGAAGATTTCAAAAGCCACCGCTCGTCCTATTACATGCTCCGCTTCGTGCTTCGATAATCCCTTTGACTGTAACCTTTGAAAGGTTTCTCTTACCTCTTTGGGATTATTACTGGCAATCTGATTCTTTACCGTAGAGTGCAGAATTATGTGCAGAAACGGATTCGTACCATCTATCTCATAATCTGCACCATCTATAACATCGGCAAATTCCCAGACATTATGATACTCCTTATGTTCGGATAAAGCCTTTCCTATGGTTTTATATTCACCTTCCAGAGGTTCACCTTTTTTAAGTTTCACCCATATTTCATGAATAATCTTTCTGGATTGAGCTCTAAGTTGTCGGGTAGTTTCGTCCATTAGACTCCTCCTCCTCAAGAAAAAGTCCAGTCTACCAATCGGCAGATAGGTGTCAAGACCAGACCCTGAATTTTTTTCTAAAGATAAATCTCTCCCCTCGTTTAAAAATTAAGGGTCATATCCAATAAAACAGGATTTCTCCCGTACAGATAGTTAATATCAGCTGACTCACCATACCCTACAGCTATATCAATTGACCCAGAAGGCAGTTTAATACCCAACCCAGTTGTAATTGCAACTGTATTATCGAATTCACTTTCAGGAGAAGGAAAAAGCATTACATATCCTCCAAACCTGAGAGAAAGTAGATTATTGAAATCCCAGTTCCCCCCCAGATTCAAATCTATCTCATTATTCCCCCAAAAAAATCCAGTTCCATCAAGAGAGAAATACTTATAGGTTAACTGGGTATTAAAAGCGAAAGACTCACAAGGATGGATAGATATTCCAATAGCCGTAATGGGATAAAACAACTTATCATCAATCGAAAATACCTTTGTAAATGTTGTGTCTCCATATCCATTCCAAAAGTTTGGTCCCGAATAATCTTCTTCACACTTCCCTTTCAAGAAAAAAGGGGTTCTTATAATCAGTCCCGTCTCAATATGCGGACTATGTTTCCAGCTTAATCCGAATGAGCCCTGCAGTCCTTTCACCGTGGATTTAAACTCTCTCCAGATATCTTCCTCAAGAGAATTTCCCCAGAGTATACCGAGTGTCCCACCTATAGAAAGTCTGTCTGAAGTTCTCAATTCGCATCCTATTGAAAAATTCTTGAGGATAGTACTGTAGTGGTCACAATCTAAATGCATCTCCATATCGTAAGGAACGGAATAAGAAAGTCCAAATGTTATTTTTGAACGGGGATAAGTGATACCTATTATCTGGAGGATGCCTGATATATCATCATTCCAGAATCCTTGTTCTTCATTTCTTTTCTCATATAATACTCCAAAGGTTATGTGTCTTTCATGTCCCATTCTTGAGGGATTCAGCCAGATACTTGCCACGCCTTTAGAGAAGACGAAAGACTCTCCCATGGAATATGACAGGGCATCGAGTTTGGAAGATAGTATCGGACATAAGGGAAATTCTCTCTCACTCCCGGTAACGGATACTGCAAATAAGAGGCAGTAAAAGAGTCCCATAACTTTGATTATTTTTGAATTTATAATCCCTCCCATGAGTAAAAAGTGGTAGTATGACATTTTCTCGAATTCTTCTTAAATTCTCTATCCTGCAATAGCAATCGCCTTATTGGGAGATCTTACCCTTTCATCTCCACTGTTGCGCCTGCACCATTACCAACGTATAAATGGGGTCAGGATGAAAAAAAGAAACAACTAAAATCCCAATTTTAATTATCAAACAACAATTTTTGCCCTTTAAGCCATTCTATTCTCGGTTTCCTCGCCGTCGACAAACCTGCCTGCCCATACATCCATAGGGACCGGTAGGCAGGTATTACTCCGTTCCACCTCCAATTTCAAACAAATAATCCCTATTTTCCAGCTCAAACCCGGTGTTCCTACTCTCCAAGAAAAATGTCCAATTTACCTATCGGAGACAGGCGTCAAGATCCGACCCCGATTCCTTACTTTTGGGTTAAGAATTTTTTAGGTAGTTTAATCATTTCCAATCTCCGCTGAATGAGTCTTTTATCGGGCAATTTTGTAGTAAAAGAAGATATTTTTATAGGCTTATACGCCTTACTCAAAGCAAAGCGAACAATTCCCTGTTTTTGGGAGCGACATAGAATTAAACCGATAGACGGATTTTCCTTGGGCAGTTTTACTAATTCATCAAGAGCAGCAAGATAGAACTGCATCTTACCTATATATTCAGGCTTAAATTCACCAATTTTTAATTCAATGGGTATAAGACATTTAAGTTCTCTGTGAAAAAAGAGTAAATCAACTCTAAATTCTTCATTGTCCACAACAAGAGGATATTCTTCACCCACGAATGATAAGTTTTTGCCAAATTCCAGGAAGAAATCACGCAGATTATCAAGAATTGCTTTACGAAGTTCCTTTTCTGAGAATGTCTCTGATAAATCCAAAAATTCCAAAACATACTCATCTCTCAAATGTTTATGAATATCTTAAGCTGACACAGGTAGTTTACTCTGTTCCATTTTCATAAGTTTATCTGGTTTCTGGGATAGCATAAATCTTTCATAGTACGCAGAATCAATTTGTCGTCGCAGTTCTCTTTTGCTCCAGCGCTCTTTAATAGCCATTTTTATATAGAATTCCTTTTCTTCTATGCTCTTGGTGTAGTTCAGAAGTACTAAATTGTTAGTCCAGTGAATTTCTGCGACCACTGGTCGCAGTTTTGGGAAATTCCTATAGGCAAGATAGAATCGTTTGCAGTCCCACAGGTTTCTTGAAGAAAATCCACTCTGATTGGGATATTTCATCCTCAAATCCTGCGATAGTCTTTCAACAACACCATCTCCCCACTTGCTTCTTTCCTGAAGTTCTGTAATAGTTTTACCAATATACCAGTAAAGCTCGATGAGCAGTTTATTAACCGTAGTTATTGCCTTATGTTTGCTCTCTTCAACCTTCTTAATAATTGAAGAAAGCGATTTCTCATAAACCTGTTGCTGTTTTCTTGAAATATCTATCCCTTTCTCTTTAGACATCTTTTCCCTCGCAAAGAAAAAAGTCCAATTTATCTATCGGAGACAGGCATCAAGACCCGACCCTGAATTTGCGTAAAAATACTTGAATACTTGAGCCTGACCCCATTCTCCCTCAAAAACATTCAGATTTTTGGCAAACCTCCATCGTCCTCTATTGCTTTGCTCAGAGTTTGTGTGAATTCCTCAAGGAATGAGTGAATAATCTTCGCATCCTCATTTCTCTGCAGTCTTTTCTTGTGCTCGAATTGGGTAGCAGTTTCTTCAAATTGACATAGAAAGGTATTAAATACCTCAATGATTTCTTTTGAATTATTCTTCTTTAACATACGCACAAACAGGGACAGTTTTTAGGTTATTTCACTAATTTTGTTCAGCTGTTGGATGCGACAGGATGTGATTCTAATATCCTATCTATCCTAAATGCCCGTTCTTCATTCCTTAGATGACAGAAAGCTATTAAGTATTCTGTGCCGTTATGTGCATCCACTTCAATAGGCTCCACAACACGCTCTGTTTCCTCACCCGATGCAGATACATATTTTATAAGCAACTTCCCGCCACTTTTTATAGCCTCATCAATTACAAATGGCGGTGGCACTTCTTCTACTTCCGGGAACGGTACACTGCCACCTTGTAAATCCAGTAACTCCTTGAGAGCTTTGATTTTTAACTTGGCAATAAAATGTTGAAATACCTCTCTGGTAATAGTCACATCCTTAAGTGCCCTATGGTTACCTTCAGTATCTATTGCCAGACAGGATGCTATGGTCTCCAAGGAATTGCCAGGAAAATTGAAATGTTTCCTTGCAAGGGTGAGAGTATCCACAACAAGATTATCAGGAATCCCCCGCTTTGCCCTCCGAAGATGCTTCGCAATAAAGCCAAGGTCAAACTCTGCATTATGAGCAACCAGAACGGTTCCCTTGATAAATTCTAAAACATCATCTGCAATACTCTCAAACACAGGTGCATTCATTACCATTTCGTTGGTAATTCCATGTATATCAACAACATCTTCTGGAATTGACCGTTCTGGATTTACAAGACTACTGTACGAATCCAGTTCCTTTGTGCCACGAAATTTCAGAAGTCCAATTTCACACATCCTGTGACCAAGATATGTCTCCAGTCCTGTAGTTTCTACATCAAAAACGGTAAATTGCACCTCATCTATGGGTTTATCAAGTAAAGTATTCATCAGCTTCTTCCTTAACTGCTTTCACTCCCAAGGAACTTGCCAGTTTACCATCAATTATGTGTAATCTCAAGACCCCACCCCTGATTTTCTCCCTCATCGTCTGATAATCGTTCACTAATCGTTCACTAATCATTCATTTCTTGGTGCGGTTAATGTCAAGGAAAGGAAATGAACTGGAAACGAAGGAAACGCAAAGGAAACGCAAAGGAAACGCAATCTCGTAGATATTATCCAACTTTAAAAACATAGTATACCATCTTACCCGCTCCCTTTCTTGCAATGAGTCCCAAATCAATCAGTTTCTTTAAATAGCTATTTGCTGCCTTTCTGCGAACATTGAACATTTTCTGAATCGCACTACTTGTTATCCTGTTGTTTATTTTTATATGTTCAATAATTTTAAGTTCTCGTTCATTCAATCCCAAGCTTTCCAGATATTCGCGTGTCAGCTTAGATTTCCTGAATGTTGTCACAACACTTGTTCCCGTATATTCAAAATTCGGCTCAGGCAAACCCCATTCCTTGCACCAATCTATTATCTTGTTGGTGCCAGTGCCCACTTCTTCTATACATTTAATCCAGAAGAAGGCACGGGCAATAAGTGGATTGAATGGCTTTGATTCGTGCTTTTCTTTTAATGTTTCAACAGTCCATCCCTCTAGTAATTTACCTGGATTCCAGAATTCAATTCGGTCATCGAATATTCTGACTTGAACCTTAGACTGAGGCAATATTGGGGTCAGGGCAATATTGGGGTCAGGCTCAACTATTTGCATCATTTTCATCTTCATCAGGGTATAGTAGGCAATCTACTACAAGATGAGCTATTTCACTGAGGTTAGGACCCGATCCTGGTTCCCCCGAACCTTGCCAAACAAATAGTCAAATAGTTGAGCCTGACCCCTATTTTCCTTATTTCATCAAGTGCCTGACCCCAGTGATTACCCCAGTCACTATTTTAACAATAACATAGTCTTACATCCAGTAAATCTATAGTTATTTCCCTTAATGGTAAGCTTGTAGAAATATATTCCACTTGAAACGCGCCCTCCAGATTTTTCCCTTCCATCCCAGATTATCTGATGAATGCCTGAATATTGTAGCTCATCTACAAGTACTTGAATTTCTTGACCTAATACATTGTAAATTTTGAGAGTGACTTTGCTTTCTTCAGACAAAATGTACTGGATCCTTGTCTTAGAATGGAACGGATTGGGGTAGTTTTGGGCTAAACTAAAATTCCTAGGCAATTGTGTGTTGTTCTCTTCATCTATAGAAGTTTCTCCCCCTGTGGTGGTGTGTAAGATTGTGCCCCGCTTTCCCACTGTCCAACCCATATTGGCATCTATAAAAAATACACTAAGAAGGCCCCAGCTAGTTACAGATGTTTGAGGATGCCAAGTACTTCCACCATCCGTGGTATGTAAGATCGTACTACCCGATCCTACTACCCAACCCGTATTGGCATCTGTAAAAAATACACTATGAAGGTTCCAGGTAGTTCCAGATGTTTGAGGATGCCAAGTGCCTCCACCATCCGTGGTGTGTAAAACTATGCCATTATCTCCCACTGTCCAACCCGTATTGGCATCTGTAAAATAGACACTATAAAGCCAGTTGTAAGTTCCAGAAATTTGAGAATACCAGTTGCTTCCACTATCTGTAGTGTGCAAGATTGTGCCACCTCTTCCAACTGCCCAACCCGTATTGGCATCTGTAAAAAATACACCATAAAGATCATGGGAAGTTCCAGATGTTTGAGGATACCAGTTTCCACCACTATCTGTTGTGTGTAAGATTGTACCACCCGTTCCCACTGCCCAACCCGCGTTGGCATCTGTAAAATAGACACTAGTGAGAATCGTGAGATCTCCCTCAAATTGCCAATACCAGTTGCTTCCCTCGTTATTGGTATATAAGATTGCGAACCTTTCACCTTGGATCCAGTCCCATGTTCCTCCTACTGCCCATCCAGTATCACCATCTGTAAAATAGACACTAAAAAGGTCATAGTAAGTTCCATAACTTTGACTATTCCAATTGCTTCCACCGTCTGTTGTGTGTAAGATTGTACCACCTCTTCCAACTGCCCAACCCGTATTGGCATCTGTAAAATAGACACTGAAAAGTTCGGCACTTCCGGATGTCTGGGCATACCAGTTAGCTCCACCATCCGTTGTGTGTAAAATTATGCCATTCTCTCCCACTGCCCAACCCGCCTTGGCATCTGTAAAATAGACATTAGAAAGCCAGGACATAGTTCCAGATATTTGAGAATGCCAAGTGCTTCCACCATCCGTTGTGTTCAAAACTATACCTTCTCCCACTGCCCAGCCGTTATTGGCATCTGTAAAATAGACATCATAGAGGTCACGCCAAGTCCCAGAAGTTTGAGCATGCCAGTTTCTTCCGCCATCTGTGGTGTGTAAGATTATACTGCCCAATCCCACTGCCCAGCCCGTATTGGCATCTGTAAAAAATACACTAAGAAGGTTCCAGGTAATTCCAGATGTTTGAGGATGCCAGTTTCCACCACCATCTGTGGTATGTAAGATTGTGCCCTGAATTCCCACTGCCCAACCCGTATTGGCATCTGTAAAATAGACATCATAAAGGGTTCTCCTAAAAGCTCCAAAAGTTTGAGTATTCCAATTGCTTCCTCCATCTGTTGTGCGTGAGATCGTACCAAGACCCCCAACTGCCCAGCCGTTATTGGCATCTGTAAAAAATACACCATGAAGATTGTGGGAAGTTCCAGATGTTTGAGGATGCCAGTTTCCACCACCATCTGTAGTGTGTAAGATTGTACCGTTATCTCCCACTGCCCAACTTGTATTTGCATCTGTAAAATAGACACTCTCAAGGTCCCAGGTAGTTCCAGATGTTTGAGGATGCCAAGTGCTTCCACCATCTGTTGTGTGCAAAACTATGCCATTATTTCCCACTACCCAACCCGTATTGGCATCTGTAAAAAATACATCATGAAGGTGGCAACACCCGTTTTGCCAGAACCAACCTTCCTGGGCATAGCTTGTAGCTACTAGAAGTATTAATCCTGGAATGATAGAAACTTTCTTAAACATAACCATCCCTTTGTATAATATAGTAAACATAAACGGGACTAAACGGGATTAGACTAAAATAGAAACAACTACAATCCCAACTTTGATTATGTAGATTGCGGTTTTTGCCCTCAAAGATATTCTATTCTCGGTTTTCACGCCATTGTCAAACCTGCCTGCCGCCTGCCTACCGGCAGGCAGGTATTATTCCGTTCCACCTCCAATTTCCCACAAATAATTCCTATTTTCCAGCCTGACCCCAGTGACCATGTCAAGTTTTACTTTCCAGATTCCAGCCTGACCCCCGATTCTCCTATTTCGTTCCACCTCCAATTTCTCGCAAATAATTCCTATTTTCCAGCCTGACCCCGGCGTCTTTCCTGTGCTCTCCCGCCAAAACGGGGCAGGCGATAGGCAGGTCTGTAATTTGAAACCAAATCCTGAATTATTCTTGTTGCGAGAAATACCGTTTTATCATATCCCGATATTTCTCTACAATCTTGTAATATTCACCTTTATCATCACACTCATGATAATGTAGATATCCTTTGCCTGCCAGTTTAATTGCACGACTCAATCCGCCTAATGCACCACTTGTGTATCCGTCAAATTTATCTCTAAGCTTTCTTTTTAATTCAGCCAACAAATCGTCATTATAAACTTTATCCCTCTCAGCTAATGTCCTCAAAAAAGCTCGTTGAATATCGGTTCTATGTCCGAGAAATTCAATCAACTCGTCTTTAGTCCATTCCGAAGTTTTTGTAGGCCCTTGAATTTCTTTTTCTGAAAGGGCTACTCCAACTTTTTCAAGGCATTTGAGGGGAAACCAAAATCCTCGTGTCTTCTCATCTATAATGAGCAAAGCTTCGTCTCCCGATACTTCTTTTACTCTCCTTTCTTGTCCCCATACTCTTGACCAAGACCACTCAGAAACATCGGGAGGTCTTTCTCCTTTGAGTTTTACTACATCGCCTTCTTTAATTATCGTTTCGTTTTCCCCCAGTTTTTTACGAATGGATAAAGGCGCAAATAAAGGCTTAAACAGATGAGCGTGGACAGTTGGAGCATCTTCCCTTTTAAAGGTCTTAAACTCAACAATCTCAACATTTGGAAAATCATCAAAAGCCTCTCTCCAATCCTCTGTCACCTCTTCAAGCACTATAAGCAGTGTGAGATTATCAATGGTAATTAGGTCTGATAGAAATTTATGGATCTCACCGGAGCCAATCTTGTCTTTGATCAATTTCTCTTTAATTATATCGCTCTTAACCTCATCATACATAGCATCGACAAGTTGTTTGCGTGTCTCGGAACTTTGTATCGCTTTCTTAAACTTTTTCGCTTGAGGTTCCGCGTGGTCATAGGGGGAATGACGGGAAAGTTCCACCTCTATAACATACCAATGTGGAGTATTGTCCAATACAATGGCAAACCCATCTGGTATTGAGCCAATACCTCTCGGTGTTCTTATTTTCTGTTTCGTGAAAAAAATCGCGTTCGTACTCCCCAAAATATCTGTTATGTGCTCCACTACAATTGGTTCAAATTCTCTTACTTCATCTTCAGGAGCCCATAAGTTATATTTTATACCATCTATAAGGATTCTTTCTTCTTCCATTTTTCACCTCCTCTTTTATAATATTACATTCGCAAATGTTTAATACTTCTTATCCCAACACCGCCATTCTCGACGGAGAGACAACGTATTAAGTTCAATTATAATCTAAAATGCTGGTTATGGATGAATCTACCTCTCAAGTCTGTTATCAGAAAGAGAATCGTTTTTCTGCTATCCATTCTTTTAGAGCATTTTTCGTTCCTAATACCACCATGGGAATGAACTGCTGAATACAATGCCTTGAAATGCTGTTCAACTCTCTTATTTCTCTATTGCTAATTTTTTGGTAACCCGAATGTAGAATATTAGACCTTTTGTTATAAATATCTCGCATTCTTTTAGAAAGGTCCAATCTTGTGCTTACATCTTTCCTTCTTTTCCAGCAAATAAAAGGAACTCGTTCTGCCAATTGTGCGTTTATTCCTTTTTCATTACTATGCTCTGTAACTAATGTTTCTAAAGCAGTAACATAACATACATATTGCATAGCTTTATTGACTGCTAACAATCCCATACTAAACCACTCAATTGCACTAATGAGACTACTTTCTAATTCTGAAGGATTGTTCTTATCACAAAGACTGCAAACCTTTTTTAAACCTCCCATATTAAATTCCTTAATCCTATCTTTGTCTATTATTCCCACTTCCCTCCAATGAGAATGAGAAGGATGTCCTGATGTATCTGGAAGTAGGTAATCAGGGGAAGGATGGATGACCGGCTCTAATCCTATAACTACTCTCACGCTGCCATTATAGTAAGTATCCAGAAAGAGTCGTAACACACTAATAATCTTATGAATATAAGTTCTTCCTTTTTGATAAGCTTGTTCACGGTCATTCGCTTCGACTTCAGTTATTGCACAAAGAGTGCCCTTGATATTTTTGAGTAATTTAATATTTGCAATTATATCTTTATACTTTTTTATTTGATACTCAGTAAATGGTAAAATACGGGTCTTCCCAAGTTCTATCCATTTTACATCGTGGGCAAGTTCTAAATCTTTAATTATATCTATTAGATAATATCTCTGAGAGACACCCTGTCTTCTATTTGAGTTAATGAACCCTCCCATTCAAAATCAACTTGGGTAAGTCTGTTGCAATCCATTTATGATAGGGACTTTTCCACCTGTTTGTAGATGGGTAAGAGATAAAAAATCCTTTTCGTTTTGAATTCTCGCGCCGATCTAGTTAAATTCTCTGTTCAAACCCACCTGCCGCAGGCAGGGCTGTAATTTAAATCCCTAAGTCTTAAACTTTCTTCTCCCTATCTTAATCAAAATTTCTTTTATTTTTAAACAATTCATATCCTTTCAATTCTTTTTCAGAAATTGACGGTTTCATGCTCTGAATCACTTTCTCAATATGCATTTGATTAATTTCCCTTGGCTTCTTTAGAGCCAATTTTGCAGCTTCATCAATGATAAATTTAATGTCACTTGAACGATAATTCTCTGTGAGTCTGGCATTCTTTTCATAATCTATAGAGTCATCGGTTGGTCGATCCTGTAAATACAACTTAAACATCTCAACTCTTGCTTCATAATCAGGAGGTGGGACATAAATAATTTTATCAAATCTTCCAGTTCTTAAAACGGCTGTATCTATTTTTTCTGGTCTATTTGTAGCCCCGATTACAAAAATATTGTCTTTTTGGCAATCAGACATCTGTGCTAAAAATTCGTTAACCTCTGATGAATAGCTATGATTAATACTCCCTTCTCTGCTTGGTAACAATGCATCGATTTCGTCTATAAAAATAATTGTGGGAGATTTCTCACGAGCTTTATCAAATAAATCTTTAATTTTCTCTTGAGTCCCATGAATATAAGTACTGGCAAGATCAGAAGCTATTGTTTCAATAAAATTGAATCCGACTTCTTCTGCTAAACTTCTTGCAATAAATGTTTTTCCACATCCTGGGGGTCCATATAATAATATTCCATTTAATATTGAAACTTTATATTCATCATACAATTCTTTATTTTTAATTGGATTTATTACATCTTGATACAGTATTTCCTTAAGAGCCTTCATTCCAGCTACTCTATCAAAACCCTTTAATTTTTTTTCTTTTTTGTATGATGATTTTTTGTTTTTTGTTTCCTTTAAAAATATATCATTCTTATAGTCAATTAACGCTTTTAAGAACATCTCTGCGTTTTTATGCCTATCTTTTAATTCTAACGATAAAGATTTTAAAACTATCTTATCCAAATTATCACCGCAATCATTAAACTCGGATGGTTTTTTAATTTCTCTTTTTCTTGAGGAAAATATCATTGTTTCAATTTCTTCAGGGTCATCAGAAATATTTTCAAAATTATATTGCCAGGGATAAAATCCTGTAAGCATTTCATAAAACACAATACCTGATGAAAAAACATCACTTGCTGGAAGATAAACATTCCAAAAGCATTCTGGAGCAAAATATAAATACTTGCCTGCTGCATTGGGAAGATGAGATAATTTATTAAAGGTGCAGGCTAACCCAAAATCAGATAACAATGCTTCAGGTCTTTCACGGTCATAAGATATTAAAATATTATCAGGACTAATATCTCTATGAATTATTGGAGGTTTTTGACTATGTGCTGTATGTAATCCAGATAATATGTCTATCTGAAAATTCAAAGATTCTTTAACTGTTAATTGTTTTTTTCTTAAAAGTAATCTGGACAAAGATTCACCTGATACAAATCCCATAGAAATGAAGAAATATTCTTTCCCGTTTTTTTCGAAAATATTAGAATCAAATACACGAACAATATGAGGGTCAGTTAATTTTGATAAAATTTTGGCTTCTTTGCTGATTTCCTTAAAATCAATTGATTCAGATAATTCTTCTTTTAATACTTTAGGTTCTCATCCAATTCAGTTGCAAGAAATAGGGCATAGATATATAAAAAATATGGACATCATGCAAATTTTAGGTTAATATAAGATATAAGAACCTA
>JGI24025J20009_10002779_pt1 | contig 12284 bp, 7 predicted proteins | sample Cruoilmetagenom3_FD_20009 | JGI IMG/M metagenome (IMG submission 20009)
ACCCGAAAAGAGGTGAGAAAAGCAAAATAGTGCAATAATTTGAGGTGCTGCCAGGGTAATTCTGCTATGTTTTGAGCAATTTCCAGACGAAATTGTGTAATGTTTGGAATTTTCGTAATTATTCAACACCCTCTTCTATTGTCAATTCACTTCTATTTCAACCTTATTCAGGATAAAATGAAAGTAATAGGAAGTGTTCATTCACACAAAGGATTTTAGATGCCTCCAATCTTATATCTCATTGACGGTCACGGCCTGGCTTACCGCGCATATTATGCTCTCACGGCTGGCGGCACCCGTACTAATGCCTTTCAGACAAGCCGGGGTGAAACGACCGCCGGTGTCTACGGATTTACCAGTATTCTTTTGCGGATCTTCCAACAAGAGAATCCCGATTATTTAGCAGTTGCTTTTGATAAGGGGAAAACCTTTAGGCATGAAATGTACCCGGATTACAAGGGAACACGTGCAAAAATGCCAGATGACCTGCGGTCGCAGGTGGAACGAATGCGCGAAATCGTTGATGCATTCAACATCCCCCGTTTGGAAAGAGAAAATTTTGAAGCGGATGATGTATTAGGCAGTGTTGCGCTGTGGGCATCTGAGAAAAAAGGTTTAGGTGTGAAGATCATCACCGGTGACAAGGACCTTCTTCAGCTGGTTACAGACCGTGTGATTGTCAACCTGGCCGGCAGCCGGATGTCTGATGCGAAAGATTATTTCCCCAAAGATGTTCAAAAGAAGTTAGGCGTCCCACCAGAGAAAGTAGTCGATTATAAAGCCTTATGCGGGGATCCCTCGGATAATATCCCCGGTGTGAGGGGAATTGGCGAAAAAACCGCCACGAAGCTCCTGGAAAAATACGGCTCTCTGGATGGCATATTTAATAATCTCGATGAGATCAGTGGTCGTGCAAGATCTGCACTTGAGGGCAGCCAGGATGTGGCATACCTGAGCCAAAAACTTGCTCGGATCGTTACCAATCTGGATGTTGAACTTGACCTGGAACAAGCTCGCATCGATCGTTTCAACCCTAAAGCAGTCGAGGATTTGTTCCGTGAGCTTGAATTTCGTACACTGATCGAGCAGTTAAATGCCCTTGTGGGTAAGATGCACCCGGTCATGCCCCAGGGTGAGCAATTGGATTTGTTTGCCCAAAAAAAGACCACGTCCGATGAAGTTAACACATCAACGGATATTAATACTACTCTTGTAGATACGCCGGAAGCCCTTGCAGCACTGAAGCACCAACTGGAAGAGTCCGAATTGATCGCCCTGGACACTGAAACCACAGGCACGGACGTCATGCAGGCGAAGCTTGTGGGGATTTCTCTTGCTGTCAAACCAGACCATGGCTACTATATCCCCATGGGACACCAGCAAGGCCAACAGCTTTCCGTGGATGTGGTTTTTAAAGCTCTGACCGGACCGCTGACTGACCCCAGTATTGGCAAAGCAGGGCATAACCTCAAATATGATTACCTCATCCTCAAACGTGCTGGATTGACGGTCTCACCACTCACATTTGACACCATGATCGCTGAGTGGTTGATAAATCCATCATCACGCAATCTCGGTTTGAAAAACTTAGCCTGGGTGCGTTTGGGATATGAGATGACCCATATCGAAGAATTGATTGGGAAAGGGCGGGGACAAAAGACCATGGACCAGGTGCCCATTTCAGAAACTGCAGGATATGCTGCTGCAGACGCTGCGATTTGCCTGCGCTTGATCCCGCTGCTGGAAGAGGATTTACGAAAGCAAAAAGCAGAATCGCTTTTTCAAACCATGGAAATGCCATTGATCCCCATACTGGCTCGAATGGAAGAAAACGGCATAAAGCTGGACAGTGATTTCTTTGAAAGTTTTTCAATAGAACTGGAAACACGATTAGGAGAGATTGAAGCCAGTATCCAAGATGTGGTCGGCTATGCATTCAACCTGAATTCAACCCAGCAGCTTTCAGAAGTACTTTTTAACAAACTGGGACTTGAACCACCAGATCGGACGAGAAAAACCGCATCTGGACATTACTCCACGGCAGCTGCCGTGTTGGAAGCGATGCATGGTCAACATGAGGTGGTGGATTGGGTGCTCGAATACAGGGAGCTTGAGAAGCTCCGATCTACTTATGTTGATTCACTTCCACATCAGGTCAACCCTGAAACCGGACGTGTGCATACCTCCTTTAACCAAACCGGAACGGTAACTGGACGGATTGCATCCTCTGATCCAAATTTGCAGAACATCCCCATCCGGTCGGAGATAGGTCGTCGGGTGCGTAAAGGGTTTGTCGCCAAAATTAACTGGCAGCTGCTGGCTGTGGATTATTCCCAGATAGAACTGCGCATCGTTGCCCACATGTCAGAAGACCAGGCCATGCTGGCGGCTTTTAACGCTGGTCAGGATATTCACGCCACCACAGCGGCTGCCGTGCAAGATATTGACCTGACGGATGTCACACCAGATATGCGCCGCCATGCGAAAGCGATTAATTTTGGTCTGATCTACGGCATGAGTGCGTATGGGTTGACCAACGCAACAGATCTGACCCTCGCTGAGGCAGAAAACTTCATTACAACCTATTTTGAAATATTCCCTGGTGTCAAGAGGTACCTTGATGGGATCCGTAAACAAGCGGCTGAACAAGGTTATGTTGAAACATTATTAGGGAGACGACGTTATTTTCCAAACCTCGTACGAGGTGCAGGTTATAACATCCGCCAACGTGAAGAACGTGAAGCAATCAATGCACCAATCCAGGGAACAGCTGCGGACATCATCAAGATTGCGATGCTGCAATTGCCCAATGAGATCAAAATGGCGGGGTTGAAGGGGGAAATGCTTCTCCAGGTCCATGATGAGTTGATTTTCGAGGTGCCGGAAGATGAACTGGCTGAAACAACTAAATTAGTACAACGTGTGATGGAAAACGCTTATCATTTGGATATCCCCCTCAGTACAGAAGCTAAAGCAGGGAAAAACTGGGGGGAAATGAGCAAGATCTAACGCTGTGTTTGGTTCTAATAGCTTTTATCTTACGGCGTGGAGAACTACCTAACCCCCACCGATATCTGATACTTACAGAGAGACTTAAACTTTTCGAGCTGGATCATCGCGCCCATTGATCCTTCGTCATGGGTGTTATCACCATGCGAATCACTCAAGCCATCATGCTCACACGACCATAAAGCTGCTCACGGATTTGCAGAACCTGACGCCGCAGCCGGTCATCAGTATCCATCAGATTGTTGACTTTCTCGCAGGCATAAATGACCGTGGTATGGTCACGGCCACCGATTAACGCCCCAATTTTTGGTAGTGAAACGCCGCCTTCCTCACGCAGAAGGTACATGGCAATCTGGCGGGGAAGAGCCACATCACGGGTGCGTTCACGACCCAATAAGCGGTCATTCGAAACACCAAAGGCTCTTGATACTGCACTCAACACATCATCCGGCTGCAAGTCCAAACCTTGTGGAAGAAAGTCTGCTAATGCACGATGCGCCAGCTCAAGGGTTAATGGCACGCCGGTGAGATCCGAGTAAGCTAAAACACGATTTAAAGCACCCTCAAGTTCGCGGATATTGGATTGCACCTGTCGAGCGATCATTTCCAAAATATCCGCCGGGACTTGACGACCTGCGCGCTCCGCCTTGGAACGCAGTATTGCCAGTCTAGTTTCAATATCAGGTGCCTGGATATCTACCGTGAGTCCCCATTCAAAACGGGAGCGAAGCCGCTCTTCGAGTGTGCTCATCGCTTTCGGTGATCGATCCGATGAGATTACCAGCTGTTTGTTTTGTCCATGCAGGGTGTTGAATGTATGGAAAAACTCCTCCTGAGTGGATTCTTTACCAGCGATAAATTGAATATCATCGATCAGCAAGACGTCAATTTTGCGGTATGTCTCACGAAAAGCAGGCGTTTTATGCGTCCGAATGGCATTGATCAGGTCATTGGTAAATTCTTCGGATGAGACATACAGAACACTCAAATCAGTGTTCTGACAGGCATTACCAATAGCATGCAGCAGGTGAGTCTTACCTAATCCAACACCGCCATAGAGGAAAAGAGGATTATATGCCCGTGATGGATTTTCAGAGACCGCCATGCAAGCGGCATGTGCCAAGCGATTATTTGACCCAACTACAAAATTATCAAATCGATAATATCCATTAATGGTTGGATTTTCCTTCACCAATGGAGTGACAGCCGTGGATTGTGCTGGCGGATTTATTTTTCGTGGGGATGGAATGGATGAGTGAACTTTAATTTGTGTAGTAACAGGACTTCCTATCATGCCTGTCAATAATCTTGTAATCGTTGAACTCAAGCGATCATCAAGCCAATCTCGGGCGTAAGCGTTCTTGACACCAATCTCGAAATAACCTGTACCCTCATCATAGCCAAGAAATTCAGCACTGCTGACCCAGGTATCAAAGGAGGCCTTGGACATCTCAAGTTGAAGTTGGCCCAGGGTAGCTTGCCAGGCATGCTCTGCATTCATTGATAATTCCTCTTTTCTTTGTTGCGCTGCCCTTGTTGAGAGGTTTGGGCTAAAAAAACACCACTGTTGATAAAATCCAGTGACAGTATAGAATCACTTAATATGAGGGCTTCCCCAAAGCTGGAAATCGTCACCCGCTTGGTAGGTAAGTAATAAGATTCTAACTGATTAAGGAAATGCCCTCAAGCGGATTCTGCTGAATTTTGCTAAAAAAACCTGAATCTTTAAGACGGGCTAATCTTAAAAAATATGATACTTTTGATAAGAATTAAATCCAAGCTTACGAACTGATCAACCGCCAACATAACGGAGGTTGGCAAAACACACCCCCTATATATGGGGGCTCAGAATCAAAATTCGCGCATTTCCACGATATTTAGGGGAAATTTAAAAGTTCAGGCTACGAGTAAATGCTCAAATGTTCGAAAATAAGATTCAATAATTAGAATCAGGCTTTCTGATCGGAAATCATCATTCCTGCAGCCCGTCTCCCAATTTCAACAGCAAAGTTTGTTCCACGATCCCAGGGATAGACCTGGCTCATACTGGCAAAGTACAACCCCGCTATTGGTGTACGAATCTCAGGAATTTTTGCGGAGTGGTTGAGCAGTGGTATGGGTTGAGCATATTTTGTCCGGAACAGCCATGTTTTATTGACCCAATCCTGCGAAAAATCTGGATTGATTTTTTTAAGATGGGGCAGGAAACGCGCCTCTAAGGCTTCCTGTGTAAGTTCGAAATGCTCATGGTTCTGGGGGAGATAGTCACCCACATACACAATATGGTCACCGTCAAAATAATCAGGTGAGAGGAAGTTGGTATGTTCTACCAATGAAAGGAACGGAAAACCTGACGCCTTATGGATGTTATACCAGTAGTAACCTTGTGTGGAGAGCTGATGTTTAAGTGAGAGTACCATCGTCACAGCACCCATGCTTTTTAAATCTCTCAGTTTCGACAGGTATGCTTTTGACAACATGGGAGTTAGTTGTGCCAGTAACAAAGGAGAAATGGTCGCGAGGACCTGGTCGAAGTTGTATTGCTGATCCGCATCTGTGGTGATTCCTATCTCGCCTCCAAACTCAGGCTGGATGGATTGCACCCTTGCATTAAGCTGGATGGCAACACCCATCTGTTGAAGATGTTGAGAAAACTGGTCCGCGAAGACATGAAAACCGCCTTTGAAGGTGCCCAGCCGTGTTGTTCGGGCATGCATCCGAGCCCAAAACCAGGCCATGTTCACTTCTTTAGCATAGGTTTCACCAAACTTTCCGATCATCATCGGTTCCCACATGGATTCGTAAACTTTATCCCCTGCCCATTTACGCATCCAATCATCCACTGTGGTCTTTTCTAATTGCCTCCAATTGTTCGTCAACCGTAAATACAAACCGACAAACCCAAATCGGATCTTGTTGATCCCCCAACCTAAACCAGGATACAGCAGAGCAGCAAGAATGGAGTCAAAGGGGTAGAACTTTCCTTTGTTATAAATGACCGTCACAGGACGCGGAAAGATGACTTTGTCAGACCACCCTAAATCATCGATCAAACTGAGAATGTGGTTATCAGAAGCGAACCAGTGATGATAGTATCGTTCTACTGTCCAATCCCAAGCCGGTTCTTTGAAACCAGCAGCCAACCCGCCAACATGATCAGATGCTTCGAATAAAGTGATTTCATTTCCATCTTGTGCAAGGTCATACGCAGCCGACAATCCTGTGAACCCTGCCCCAATGATGGCTATTCGTTTCCGTCCATTATTCATTTTGATCACCATTAATTATGGTGGTGCTTTGGACTTCGGCTTGTGCCTGCATTGCATTGATGTCTATGGTCCATTTCAACCCTTCTCGAACAAAGAAAATCGCACCAACTAATGTAATTGGTACCCATAATGCTATCCGCAGGATAAGTGTATATCCCAAAGCGGGTTCCGCCGCCACACCAAAAGCCTGGAGCATTGCACGTACAGCTGCATCAAATGTGCCCAAACCACCAGGTGCAGCAGGAATGAGCAGCACCAGGTTGGCCACGCCATTCAGGAGCATCAACTGTCCAAAGTTAAGCCCTAATCCAAATGCCCGACTTACACTCCAATATAACCCGGTTTCGCACATCCAGATCAATATAGATGTCAGGAAAACCATCAAAGCATCCCTCGGTGAGCGCAGGCTCATCAACCCATCAAGGAAGCGATCGGCTATGCTGCCCACACCTTCTCGCCACCTCAACGGGATGATCTTATTGATCACATGGTGAATTGATTTCATTGCAGGTTTGGGGAATAACGCAATGACGATGAAAACAGCAAGTCCTGTTATGAAAATCACTGCTGCCCAGGTTGCCAACCCTCCCAATCGGGCAAAAGCAGAATTGCCGTTTAACTCGGACAATTGCCCCAAATTAAGCAGGACAAAGCCGACGACGATAACCGCATCAAAAATCCTTTCAACCACGATGGTGGCCAAACCTGCGGAGATGGACACATCCTTCCGCCTTTTCAGCACCACCGCTCGAATTACTTCTCCTATGCGCAGCGGGAAAACATTATTCCCCATATAACCAATGAAGATGATCGGGAAAAGTGTTCTTATGGTTACTTTCTTAATTGGGCTCAACAAGTATTTCCAACGCCAGGTGCGCAACATCATGCCGAAAAAATAGATTGCAAGGCCAGGAAGGAGCCACCACAGCCGGGATGACAGAAGCATTCTCCAGAGATCAGCGTAATTGATCTGCCTGAAAGCCAGGTATAAAAAGACTGCAGAAATGATTAATCCTATCCAGATCAGCCATCTCTTCATTTCGTTTTTCATGATTGAGATTCTACCATGCATAAATTCTTCATGCGATAAGGCACCCGGGTCCAAGCTGGGGAACAATTATTTTCGTCATACATTTTGAAAATGGTATACTTGCGACATGTCTCTGATCACAGCCAACCAGCTCTCAAAATCCTTTGGACCGAATGACATCTTCGAGGGGATCAACTTATCTATCCCAAGGAATGCCCGGATCGCAATCGTCGGTCCAAACGGTGTGGGCAAGACCACACTCCTTAGGATTCTGATCGGGTTGGATTATCCAAGCGAAGGGTTTGTTTCACAGGCTAAGGATCTGACAGTCGGTTATTTACCTCAAGAAGCGACACTGATCAAAACAGGAACGGTTTGGGAGCAGTGTTTAAGCGTATTTTCAGATATTCTGGAGATGCAAGCAGCGTTGGAAAACTTTATGGCTGTCATGTCTAATCCAGAACAAGCCGAGGATGCTGTCAGCAGGTATGGGAATTTAGAAGAGACTTTTGAAGCCCTCGGGGGCTACACTTACGAGGTTCGCATCAAGCAAACCTTATCTGGCCTTGGATTTACAGAAGCAGATTATCACCGACCCATCACACAACTTTCAGGTGGACAGCGAACACGCGCCTTGCTGGCTAAGCTGCTCCTGGAGAGCCCTGATGTGATGATGCTGGATGAGCCGTCCAATCACCTGGATATCCAGGCGGTGGAATGGCTTGAGTCCTTCTTGAAAGATTGGCAAGGCGCCCTGGTGGTGGTTTCGCATGATCGATATTTCTTAGATCAGGTATCCGACACAATTTGGGAAATGACACCTTCACTGGAAGTCTACCGTGGAAATTATTCGGCTTACATAAAGCAGCGTGAAGAACGCTATACACGGCGTTTGGCTGAATATGAGGCACAAACAGCTTTTATTGAGAAAGAACAGGCATATATACAGCGAAACATCGCTGGTCAAAACACAAATCAGGCTAAGGGTCGGCAGCGGCGATTGAAACGATTATTGAAAGAAACAAGGTTAGCTCCACCCCCAGCGGAGCCGCGTCGTATGCATATTGACCTCCTCACACGCGGTCGTTCAGGCGACCTGGTGCTGCGCACCCATCATTTACAGGTAGGTTATCATGATGAAGGAAAACCGTTATTTGACTGTCCAGACCTGCTGTTACAACGAGGTGAGTGCGCCGCGATTATTGGACCAAATGGCGCTGGAAAGACAACATTTCTAAAAACCATCCTTGAAAAAATACCGCCCTTTACTGGCACAGTTCAACTGGGTGCAAATTTATCAATTGGTTACTTTGCACAAGCACATGAAGAATTAGACCCGGACAGAACGCTCATGCATGAAATTGACAGCGTCCGCCCCACTATGCTTCCAGCAGAGAAGCGCAACTATTTAGCCAAGTATTTATTTACAGGTGATGATGTCTTCCGTAAAGTCAATACACTTTCAGGAGGAGAGCGTGGGCGGTTAGCACTGGCGAAGCTGGGCTTATCAGATGCCAATCTCCTTCTTTTAGATGAACCCACAAATCATCTTGACCTGCCTACTCAGGAGGTGCTTGAGTCAGTTCTGTCAACATTCCCTGGAACGATTTTGCTTTCCTCACATGACCGCTACCTGATCGATTCCCTGGCTACACAGATTTGGGAAGTTGATCCGAACGGCAAAAGCTTACAGATCTTTAAGGGATCATATACAGAATATAAAGAGTATCAATTGAAGCGCCAGGAGATCCTTTCTGCCGAGAAAGCATCCTTGAAACATACAGTAACCACCTCTAAAACATCTTCACAACCGCTTACGCAAGAAAAGCGTCTTTCAAGTTTCGAACGTCGGCAAACTTTGGCGCGAATGGCTGAGATAGAAAATCAAATTGAAGATTTAGAATCACGACAAGTAGATCTTTCCACGATATTACAAAATCCACCCGCAGATTCAAACGAAGTGTGGCAGATAGGGAGGCAGTTTGTGAACTTGCAGGAACAAGTTGATACGCTGATGGGAGAGTGGGAAGCACTTGAGGAGAAGCTTAGGGATTAACACCTTCTTGTCATCGCATAGAGGTGCCGAGAGCACCAAAACTGCAATGTAGCACTCCTTTGATCTTTCATCAAGGCTGCATCTTATTTGTACAGCTCGCGGAATTCCTCAATTATTTTTATAAACTCTTCGGGCAAGTAACTTCTACCCTGATCCGCGATCTCTTGCGGGATGCCGCCATAAAAGGCTTCAGCAATACCCCCCGTAATGCAGGCAATGGTATCACTATCACCGCCCAGGGAGACCGCTTTACGAACTGCATCTTCATAATCCGAGGATTCTAAAAAGGCAATGATAGCCTCAGGAACTGAACCCTGACAGGACACATCAAAAGTATACTGGGGACGAATATCATCCAGTGTTCGGTCGAGAGAATATCCAAACCGTCCAGAAATTTCCTCACGGATTTCCGCTTTCGAAGCCCCCTGCCTTCCCATGAAAATAGCAAGCGCCGTGGATTGTGCCCCTTTGATACCCTCCGGGTGATTGTGCGTGACTTCTGCGCTGCGTTTAGCCTCAGCCAGCAATGCTTCTATATCATTGAAGACAAACCCAACCGGGCTGACACGCATCGCAGAGCCGTTTCCCCAACTATTGTAAGGTTGGGGGTTCTCTGCCCAGATCCACCCGCCGAAATTCCCGCCGTAACCTCGTCCCGGGTAGCGTCGTGCAAAGTCCTGGTATACCGCGGAATAATTCGTTCCATTCATTATTGCTTGAGCTGTTGCTGCTGTGAGGACAGTGTCATCCGTAAAGAAACATCGCCCTGAAAATAGTGGGAAATCCCTGGTCTTGATATTATGCCACTCGTATACTGAACCAACAATATCGCCTATCATCGCACCTAACACATTTTCCTCCTGTCTTTTATTGTGAAGATGGAGATCAAACACAATCCATCAATGTTTCTTGTTGACGCAAATCAACACCATAAAATTCAATGATTTTTTTGATGTCTGCTCGTTTGCCTTAATACTTCCTCGCCAAACCTGTAAAATGGAACCCTGCTCGCTCCCATGCAATCTTATCCCAGGCACCCACGGCATCAAACACAAATACTGCAGGTGTCTTCTTTCGGATATCTTCAGGTTCAAGGCCCTTGAATTGTTCATGTGCAACCGCCAACACAACCAGGTCAGCATTGATTAGAGCAGTTTCCAATCTCCCAACCTGCTCAATTTCTTTAAAGCCAGCATCCGGCTTAAATGGTTCAAAGGCACAAACTTCAGCACCTGCGCGTTTCATGAACCTGGCAAGCTCAACTGCTGGACTCTCCCGCAGGTCATCCACGTTGGGTTTGAAGGATAATCCCAGGAATGCGATTTTCTTTCCTTGTAAACCACCAGCTGCTTTTTCAATCAACCCCGCGACAAACTCTGGCTGTGCATCGTTAACCTGTCGTGCGGTTTTGATCAGCTGAGTCATTTCTGGTGCTGCTTCAACCAAAAACCAGGGGTCCACACTGATGCAATGCCCACCCACTCCCACGCCTGGTCGCAGGATTTCAACACGTGGGTGCAGGTTAGCAATACTGATCGCCTCCCATATATCTACATCGAATTTTTCTGCCAGCCTGGCGAACTCATTTGCAATGGCAATATTTATATCTCGTGACGTGTTTTCCATCAGTTTAACCATTTCAGCGGTTGTGGCATCTGTCAGGATTATGTCACCCTTGACGAATTTACGGTACAGATCACGTCCAGCCTCGGCAGAAGCCCGATTTAATCCTCCAATCACACGCGGGTTATTGACCAGCTCACTCAAAATCCGACCCGGCAAAACCCTCTCAGGAGAATAAGCTAACAGGAAATCTTCACCAGCTTTCAATCCACTTTTCTCCAGAATTGGAGCAAGAACACCTATCGTCATACGAGGCGGTGATGTCGATTCAAGGATCACCAGGTTACCGCGCTGGAGATGCGGGACAATCGACTCGCCCGCTGAGATCACCGCACGCAAATCAGCACTTTTATCCTCAAAAAAGGGCGTGGGGACAGCGATGATAAACGCGTCAGCTGGAACAACTTCATTTGATATGTTTAATCGCCCACTGTCTAAGATATCCAGCACCAGCTCCCGCAAACCCGGCTCAAAAATATGCAATTTCCCTGCATTAAGACCTTCAATGATATCTGCGTTAATGTCCATGCCGGTTACATGAATGCCTTTGCTGGCAAAAATGCTCGCAGTGGGGAGCCCAATGTAACCCATGCCTATGACACACAACGATTCAAAGTTCAAGTTAACTTTCCTTTACAAAAAAATGACGAGTGAAACGCTGACAAAATTTTACCTTAATTTCATTTGACCACGACTGGCCGGATTGCTTATGTTAGGAGGGGTCGGCATTGACTCCGTGTTCAAAAATAACAAAAATTCAGAGGAATATTCACTCCTAATAAAATTTGTTCCCAATTTTACAGTCCCTGGCCGCTAATAACCACCCAAGCACTCTTGATGATGATATAGATATCCAGCCAGATCGACCAGTTGCTGATGTAATATTCATCAAGTTGAAGCCGTTCCTTAAAGGAGGTTGCATTTCGCCCCATCACCTGCCACCAACCAGTGATCCCAGGTTTAACCTTCAGGATGATCCTGGCAGATTCACACATTGCGGGCAATTCACGCGGAAGATAGCTTCGAGGTCCAATTAAATTCATATCGCCTTTAAGGACATTTAAAAATTGGGGCAGCTCATCCAAACTATAACGCCGTAGAATTTTCCCTGTCCGGGTCACCCGGGGATCGTTGACCAATTTGTGATATTTCTTGTATTCCTCATTAGCTTGAGGATCATTCGCCAGCAATTCCTCCAGTTTTTCCTCAGCCTTTTCATACATCGTTCTGAACTTGAAACTGTTAAATGTTTCACCGTTTATCCCTAATCGCTTTTGGGTATATAGAATCGGACCCT
>JGI24025J20009_10002782_pt1 | contig 12279 bp, 13 predicted proteins | sample Cruoilmetagenom3_FD_20009 | JGI IMG/M metagenome (IMG submission 20009)
GCTAAAGCCTGGGCTTTGGATGTTTGCGATGCTGATCGTATTATCGAAGTAACAAACGCCATTGGCGCTGAATTTGGCGGTCTGGATATTCTCGTTAACAATGCGGGTTTGGGCGTATTTGTGAAGCTCGATAGCGAAAAATACGAAGAGCGCTGGCAGTTTGGCATGGACGTGCTGATCAATTCAGTACAGCGTTTGGTGCGGGCATCACTACCCATGCTGCGCAAGGCCGAGCACGGGCGCATTATTAATATTGCCTCCACCGAAGGCCTCGGCGCCACCGAGAATGCCGGTCCCTATACCGCGGCCAAACACGCGGTGGTGGGTTTTACCAAATCGCTGGCTGTCGATCTTGGCCGTGAAGGTATTACCGCCAATTGTGTTTGCCCCGGCCCCATTAAAACCCCCCTCACTGACTTCATTACCGACGAGCATAAAGTCACTTTTGCCAAGCGCCGCGTCGCTGTACGTCGCTATGGCGACCCCGAAGAAGTCGCTCACGCCACGTTCAATTTTGCCCTGCCATCGGCCTCTTTTATGACCGGTGTGATTATGCCGGTTGATGGTGGCTTGTGGATTCGCAACGCTTAAACTGGTGTCTGTAAAAGATTGAAGGAGAGCTGACATGGCAGATTGGCAGATTGGTGATGTTAAAATCACTAAAATCATTGAAGAGGATTCCCCTGTCCCCGGTAAGTTTGTCTTGCCAGAAGCGACACCGGAAAAGCTATTAGAGATTGATTGGCTGAGTCCGAATTTTATTACCGACAGGGGCTGGCTGAAAATGAGTATTCACGCCCTGATTATTGAAACCCAGGGCGTGAAAATCATGGTCGATACCTGCCTGGGTAACGACAAAGAGCGCACTACTGAAGCCTGGGCGATGCGCAAGGGCTCCTTTCTTGAAGACCTGGTGGCAGCGGGCCACCCTCGTGAAAGCATCGACTATGTAATTTGTACCCATCTTCACGTCGATCATGTTGGCTGGAATACCATGCTGGTCGATGGCGAATGGGTGCCGACTTTTCCCAATGCACGCTATTTATTTGGCAAAAAAGAGTGGGAGGCCTGGGAAAAAGAACCCGATACCGAGCACTTTGGCCCGGTGCTGGAAGATTCCGTCAAGCCGGTGATTGATGCAGGCTTGGCCGATCTCGTTGCCTGCGACCATCAAGTTAATGACGAGGTGTGGTTTGAGCCCACTCACGGCCACACGGCGGGGCACATTAGTGTGCGTATCTCATCGGGCGGTGAAGATGCCGTAATTACCGGCGATATGACCCACCATCCTTGCCAGTTGGCGCGCCCCGAGTGGTCTTGCTTTGCCGATTACGATCCGCCGAAAGCCATCGACACCCGTTGGGATTTTTATGCCAAATATGTCGATAAGCCGGTGCTGGTCATCGGCACCCATTTTTCACCACCCACGGCGGGCTATATCGTCGCCGATGGTGAGCGTTACAAATTGAAATGCTGAATTATTTGACTAAGTCACTGTACGACTAACGCGTTAAAGTCCCTTTTTTATTTGGAGAGAACAATGAAAGCCACGCGATTTAATGGTGTCGGTAAGCCACTAACCATAGAAGATGTTCCCGAACCCGAAGTAGGCCCCACCGGCGTGCTGGTGCGAATATCGGGCGCGGGAGTGTGCCATTCGGACCTGCATGTTATTGACGGCGAAGTGGGTACGCGCCAGAAGCCCATTACTCTTGGCCACGAAAATGCCGGTATTGTTGAAGCTGTGGGCAGCGAAGTGAAAGATGTTGCTGTTGGTGACGGAGTGGCCGTGTTTGGTGCCTGGGGTTGCGGCAACTGTCGCTTCTGCGAGCAGGGTGAAGAGAACCTTTGCCAAAACCCGATTTACCCAGGAATTATGGTTGACGGTGGCTGGGCCGAGAAACTCTACGTGCCTCACTCGCGCAATCTGGTGAAGCTCAATGGCCTCGACCCTGTTGTCGCTGCACCACTGACTGATGCTGCTTTGACCCCTTATCGTGCGGTTAAAAAGACACTGTCCAAGTTGGCGCCGGGCCGTACTCTGGCGATTATCGGCGTTGGTGGCCTCGGTCACATGGCGCTGCAAATTGCCCAGGCTTTAGCCCCCTCTGCGCGCTTGATCGCCATTGACCTCAGCGACGAAAAGCTGGCCATGGCCAAAGAGCTGGGTGCGGATGTGGTGATCAACGCCGGGGGTGATGTTGGTGCTGAGGTGAAGGCCGCCACCGATGGTCTCGGTGCCGATGCGGTTATCGATTTTGTCGGTGCCGATGCAACGCTGAAAAGTGCCGCAGCCAGTGTTGCCGTCGCCGGTAAAATTGTGGTGGTTGGTATTGCCGGTGGTACGTTGCCTTTTACCTTTTGGGAAATCCCCCTTGAGGTTGAAGTGACCACCAGCATTTGGGGCAACCGACAAGAACTGAAAGAAGTGCTCGAACTGGCGCGCCTGGGACATATTACGCCCCATATTGAGCGTCAGCCGCTAGAGGCGATTAACGATGTCGTCGCACGCTTACACGCCGGCGAAATTAAGGGCCGTGTGGTACTCACACCCTGATGACTGCCTTAGCCATTCACCTTTAGCCATCCATCTCTAAAAAACTGGAACGCTTTAACTTATGCCTTTATCGCCACCGAAAGCTCGACAGCATTTACACACTCGAACCATCGATTTAGCGGGTTACTACCGTGATGATGGTCTGTGGGATATTGAGGCGCATATCGTCGATAAGAAAACCTACACCTATGAGAATAAGTGGCGGGGTACGGTGGCTTCAGGACTGCCGGTGCATGATATGTCGATACGCCTAACCATCGACCGGGAGTTAGTCGTACAGGGTGTTGAGGTGGTGATGGACGTACAGCCCTATACTATTTGCTCTGATGTGTTGGGCAATTTTCAGGGCATCGTTGGGTTGAAAATAGGCGCTGGCTGGAACAGGCGGGTGCGCGAGGTGGTGGGTGGTGTGCTGGGTTGTACACATCTTGCTGAGCTACTAGGCCCATTAGCGACAGTGACCTTTCAAACCCTGTCGGCTGATTATGCGCGAGAGTTGATGGGTTTGGCGCCGACAGCTCGAGGTGAAATGGAGTCAGATCAAGCGCCCTTTATGCTCAATGGTTGTTTCACCTGGTCACCGCAAAGCCCCGTCGTAAAAGAAGATTTCCCCGATTATTATCAGGCGCCAGAAGTCATCGAGATTCTAGATTTGAAGCCGGGTAAAAGTGATGCTTAGTTCTTCTAAGGGCGACCCCAACAGCCTGCTTCGCGTTTGGCCGATTGGTGCTTAGAGTGAACTCATGAGCGCCGAGCCAGTTGGTGTAAAACGCTTCGGGCGCATTTTACGCATTCCTACCCCCACCCCTTTTGATGTTGGCGATATCAATAGCTATGTGATTTTGCCTGAAGCAGGCTCCGATCAGTTGGTGTTGATTGATACCGGCGTTGGTACGGAGCAAGCCTGGCAGGGTTTACAGGCGGGCCTGAATGAAGCTGGTTACGGCATTGAAGACATAACGTTACTGCTGCTCACTCATGCACACACGGACCACTTTGGTCAGGCCAGTCGCATTCGTGAAGCCTCGGGTTGTGAGATCTGGGGCCACGAAAATGTGAGCGCTACAGTCGATGGTTTTCTACCACCACCTGAGCGTATCGAGGTTGAGCGAGCGGTTCTTCAACGCTANGGNTTTAATGCCCAAATGTATGACAAGGCCTACGATTATCGCGCCTATATTGCCGACATTTTTAGCCCCTGCGATCTTGATCGCGAGCTGCGTGATAATGACATCGTGCCCATTAATGGTTTCGATTTAACGGTGATTCACACGCCGGGACATTGTCCTGAAGAGGTGGTTTTCTGGCAGCCAGAGAGTCGGCAAATGTTTTCTGGTGACCACTTGCTGCCAAATGTAACGCCGGTATGCTTGTTAGAGTTTCCTGAAACCGTGGAGGGTGAGCGAGTTCACACCCTGTCTCAGTATTATCGCTCTGCTGACAAAGTATTGCCCTACGAGGCTCGTTATATTTATCCGAGTCATGGTGATGTATTTCATGATCACCGCGAGCTGATTAAGGGTTACAAACTGTCAACCGAACGGCGTTTATTGAAGATATCGAAGATACTTGAGCAAGGGGGGGCGCTGACACCTCTTGAGGTGGGTCAACAGCTCTTTCCAAAAGCTTGGGAAGACCAGCTTTATGCGGTAATCTCCGAGGTGATGGGGCATCTAGACCTCTTGCTGGATGAAGGTTTTGTGACGACGCAAGAGGTGGCTGGAGTGGTGCACTACGAACTACTGGCTATACCCGGTCCCGGTGCCATATTTAAGCCAGTAACGTACTAATAAATAAGGAAAGGCGACCATGAATCATGGTAAAGAGAATGAGTTAATCGGCACTTCACTGGTGTCATTTGAAGAAGCGCTAGGGCGTATTTTACAGCGGGCCAATAAAACATTACGGGGTATTCACACCATGGAGGTAGTGAGTAAATCGGTTTCGATAGAACCCAATGGTGAACGAGAGTTTCAGGTTCGTGCTTACTTGAAGTTTGCTATGACCCCCCCCGATTTATTACATTTATAGGAGTTGAAGATGAGCGTATCGAGTGTGTCGAGTGTCAGTGCCGCTTCGCCAGTTAGTTTTCAGGATGCCCTGGAAAAAGGTTATGCACGAGCGAGTCAAACCCTGCGTGGTATTGAGTCTATTGAGGTTGTCGGCGAACGTGCCAATGTTGAAGCTGGAGAGATCAAAGAATACGTCGTTGATTTGAAAATCGTGTTTACCCTTGAGAAGTGATATTCAGTTCTCAAAGTTGCACTTTCCAAAATAATAATAAGGATCAGGCCCTCTAGTTTCAGGGCGTTTGGTGATAGCCTGCACTAACTGGCGATCAGTGATAGTTTCTATCTATTTCTGTCTTGTCAGCTAGTGGTAGGGCGCAGTTCTTGATAATTCAAATTTTGCCCGCCGCGAGTAAATCGTACAGAACAATAAACTGGCTAACGGGTGTGCAAAATGGATGATATGGATGAAGAGGTTCTCCAACTTTTCGTAGAGGAATCTAGAGAGCATTTGGCAGGTATTGAAGACGACCTGCTGGCGATGGAGTCAATGGATGGCCTCGACGAAGATCTTGTTAACAGGGTGTTTAGGACCCTGCACACGATCAAGGGTGGCGCTGGTTTTTTTGATCTAATTAATCTGCAAAACCTCGCTCATTCAATGGAAAATATTCTCGATCTGATTCGTAAGAACGAGCTTCAGACTACGAAAATCATCGTATCTTCCCTGCTTTCTGGTGCCGATACGGTTGCCAGTATGGTCGATAATTTAGAAGCATCGAATGATTATGATATTGCTGATCATCTGGCTGTTTTTGATGGCATTCTCAAGGGCGAGCCGGTCCCTGAAGAGGCTGCCCCCCTCGTTAGTGATGACGTCGCTGCTGGTGAGGTGGAAGCTCAAGAGGCGTCCACAGACCTAGACCCCATTATTGATGAAGATAGCTCTCCAGTTACTGAGCAGGAAGTCACTGTTTCGGAGCCCCAGGCTGAAGTGAGCGCGCCGGTTGAACCTGCCGCTAAGGCCGTTGCAGAGGTGCCTAAGCCTGAAACACCAGCCACAAAAGCTGCACCAGCAAAAGCTGCTGGAGCATCGACGGGCGACCAAAGTATACGCGTCCATTTATCACTTCTCGACCGGCTGATGGAGCTGGCGGGAGAGCTTGTTCTGACGCGTAATGCACTGATCCAAAGTGTAGAGACAGGTGATCCAACCTTGTTGCAGCCAGCGGCAAAAAAAGTCGACGCGATAACCTCTCAATTGCAGCGCGCGATTATGTCCACGCGTATGCAAACTATTGATATTGTTTTTAGTAAGTTTCGACGCATTGTTCGGGATTTATCTGGGCAGCTCGGTAAGCAGATAAACCTAGAGATTTTGGGTGAGGATGTAGAACTCGATAAAACCATTATTGAAGCGCTAGGGGACCCCCTTACACATCTGGTGCGCAATTCTATCGACCACGGTTTAGAAACTCCCGCGCAACGCAAAGCCTCGGGTAAACCTCCCTTTGGGCAATTGCGTTTACATGCCTTCCACGAAGCGGGGCAGGTCGTTATCGAAGTCAGTGATAACGGTGCTGGTATTGACCCGCAAAAAATTGCCGGCAAGGCCATTGAAAAGGGCATGGTGTCAGAGGAAGAAATCGCTCGCATGAGTGAAAAAGACATTGTGCGCCTGATTTTTCAGCCAGGCTTTTCCACGGCGGAGGAAGTTACCGATATTTCTGGACGTGGTGTGGGCATGGATGTGGTTCGCCAAAACTTGGCGAAAGTTGGCGGTGTTGCCGATATCGAATCCGAACTGGGTAGCGGTACGACCATTCGCGTTAAATTACCATTGACACTGGCGATTATACCTAGCGTTTTGGTTGGTATCAGTACTGAAAACTTTGCAATTCCACAGGTTAATGTCGTGGAAATGGTGGGTCTTGCTCCTGATGAAATTAAGGGTCGAATCCAGCATGTGGGCGGTGTGGCTATGCTGCGTTTGCGGGGTGAACTTGTACCGCTGATCGAACTGAGTGATTTCTTTGGTATTACACAAACCTATCGTGATATCGAAAGCGGCTCTGTGAATGATGAGCGCCGAGACCGGCTTACTGATCGTCGTGAAAACGAAGAAATTAATGATACTACAACTGAATTACGTGGAGGAGTTGAACGCCGAGAAAGCGCAGAGAGTAGCGTCAACATTGTTATCGTAGCTGCAGGTGCCTTTAAATACGGTATTCGTGTTGACGAACTTCATGAATCGGCAGAAATTGTTGTTAAACCTCTAGGCATGCATTTTCGCGGGAGTAACGAGTTTTCCGGGGCGACTATTCTTGGGGATGGCACGGTAGCTCTTATTCTTGATGTGGATGGTGTGCGCATGCTTAGCGGTGCGAGTGAATCCCGACAAACCGAGAGTGATATGCGAACAAGGGAAACAGAGGAAACTCAGGAAGTGGATTCTTGTTCCATTCTGATTATTCAGCATGCTGAAGATGAGGTGTATGCGGTACCGCTACAGTTAGTTGCAAGAATCGAAAGGTTCTCGATGTCAGATTTGCAAGATGTCGGCAAGCGTAAAGCGATCAGCTATCGTGGTGGTATTTTGCCGCTGATTTCCCTAGAGGGAACTGTCAGTTCGCAAGCACTGGATGTGAGCGGAAATGAGTTCTATGTGATCGTCTATACCGTGGGTAATGAAGAAATAGGCTTAATGGCGTCTGATATCAGGGATATTGTTGATTACAAAGACACAATTGATAATCGTACACACAAACGCGCGGGTATTGCGGGTTCGATGATTGTGAATAGTGAGATTTTACAGTTTCTTGATATGTACGGCATTCTTGAGCTGGATGACCCAGAGTGGACTGAGCACCTTATCGGTGGCGCTGAAGAAACAAATCTAACAGTATTGTTAGTAGAAGATTCGCCGTTTTTCCAATCGCAAATGAAAAAGGAAATTGAGGCGGCTGGTTTTACCGTGTTGACGGCAGATGATGGTCTACTGGGCCTGGAGATGCTGCGTACCCACCCCGAAACCTGCATGGTATTAACGGACATTGAAATGCCAAATATGGATGGTCTGGAGATGGTACGGGCTATTAAAGCGCTACCGGAATACGCGGGCCTACCTCTAGTTGCGGTTACTTCATTGGCCGGTGCTGCAGCAGAACAAAAGGGTCTTGATGCCGGTGTTGATGAATATCAGATTAAGCTTGACCGTGAGCAGCTAGTGGATGTCTGTCGACGCCTGGCCAAGCCCCGTGCAGTAAGCGCTTAAGTATAAGTTGAGGAGAATAAGTAATGAGTGAAGCTTTGTTTTTGGAAGATACTGAAATTATTGTTTTCAGGGTTGGGGATATTACGATTGGCTTGCCAATTACAGAAGTCCGTGAGATTTTTAAATCCCCAACTATCACGCCCGTTCACACAGCATTTTCTTATGTTAATGGGGTGATTAATTTACGCGGAAGCATTGTCACAATTATTGACTTAAGTAAGCGCATGGGCCTGCCAATAAACCAAAATACCAAAGCTGTACATATTGTTCTTGTGGAGTTTGGAGAAGAGTTGATCGGGCTTTTAGTCGATGGCATTGAAGACTCAGTATTTGCCAGTAGTGATGATTTCTTTCCTGTCCCGGCAACTGTCAATGGAGCAGATAGTGATTTTTTTAGGGCTCTGTTTCGGCGTGAAGAAGATTTGGTAGCAATGCTTGACCTGGATAATACTCTGGATACCGAGGCTGCATAATGGCGGAGTTGCGGCTCTTAGTTGTCGATGATTCTACGATGTATCGACAGGCCTTGAAGGGAATAGTGGAGACAATCCCTGGTGTTAAATGCATTGGGCAAGCTTGTGATGGTAAAGAGGCGATAGAAAAAATCGTCTCAGAAAAGCCCGATGTGGTGACGCTTGATATGGAAATGCCGGTTATGTCCGGAATGGATGTCATCAAAGCAGTGACGGCAAAACATTTGAGTACTCAATTAATTATTGTTAGTGCGTGCTCGCAATCGGGGGCGAAAGTTGCCATTAATGCACTAAAACTAGGGGCTTACGATTTTATAACTAAACCTAATAGATTGGCTGGAGGTGGTGCTAAAGAAGATATTCGTCAGCAACTGATTGAGAAGCTGGAAGCTTTGCATGGCGGCACAAATAAAGGGATAAAACGACCAGCGGAGGCAATTGATACAACTAAGAATAGTCGGAGGCCGATTACAATTGGAAAGTCGCCGACGACAGCAAAAAAATTAGTTGAACCAAAGTTTGTTACACCGCTATCACCTTCTAGCAGAAGATTGGCACCTAAGGCTATTGCCATGGGATGTTCAACAGGCGGGCCAAAGGCTTTGCTAAAATTATTCTCTGGTTTGAACTATGAGTTAGATGTCCCCATTTTTATCGTGCAACATATGCCACCAATGTTTACTCAGACATTGGCAAAGTCAATTGATGAGATTGGCACCGTTTCGGTAAAAGAAGCCGAAGATGGGGATAAGCCTCTGCCGAATCACGCATATATAGCACCTGGTGGGCGACAAATGAAGTTAATTCGTGGCGATGGTGGGGTAGAGATAAAAATTACTGATGATGCTCCTGAGAATTTTTGCAAACCATCAGTGGACTACTTTTTTAATAGTGTTGCTGAAATATATGAAGCTCGCGCGTTAGGCGTTATTTTGAGCGGAATGGGTAGTGATGGCAGTGAAGGGCTGAAAAAAATGAAGAGACACGGGGTTACAGTACTTGGCCAAGATGAAGAAAGCTGTGTGGTTTATGGAATGCCCCGAGTAGCCCAAGAAGCAGGCTTGGTCGATAAACAAGTGAGTATTGAGGACATGGCCTCTGCTATTGAAGACGTTATAAGACTTTCAGTAAAGAGGTCTAAGACGCATGCAAACACTTGAAGCCGATGAAGACGCTAATTTTGCAATGTTGGGACCAATGGATGCTGCATCGCTTCAGTTTGTCGAAGAGGTTGTTATACACAGGGAGCCAGTTGAATATAAATTGACTAGAAAACTTAAAATATTAAAATCAAGATCTTTGTGGTTACAACAATATTTCCACAGAGAAGATACAGGTGGGGTTGAGAATGGGTGGCATGAGTGGTGAGTAATAGCGCCTGCTCAATGAGTGATCGTGAGGTGCGTCTGTTTATTGATCACGTGAAATTTCAGACGGGAATTAATCTGGATGCATCTAAACGGTATTTATTAGAATCCCGGTTAAGCCCTGTGTTAGAGAAATTTAGTCTTGATTCTTATGGTGAGTTACTAAGGTGTGTTGTCGATGCGGGATCAATCGAAAATGAAGCACTTATTAGCGCTATAACTACAAATGAAACGTATTTTTTTAGGGATGAGCATCCCTTTGATTTGCTTAAGTACAAACTTATACCAGACATTCTTGGCGATGATCCAAATGCTGTAGTGAAAATCGCTAGTGCGGCCTGCTCTAGTGGTCAAGAAGCTTATAGTATAGCCATGGTTTTGAAGGAAATTCTCTTTGACTTGACAAAGTATAGAGTTCAAATTGGTGCTTTTGATATATCTGATGAGATTATTGCTGTAGCCAGTAAGGGTGAATACTCTAAATTTGAAGTTGAACGAGGCTTGTCTAATGAGAAAATAAGAATCTATTTTGATTGTGCTAATGGTCGTTATCAAGTTAAGGAAGAGTTAAGGTCGATTGTGTCCTTTAGTAAGAAAAACCTATTGAGACCAGAAGGTTGTATTGCAAAATTTAATATTGTTTTTTGTCGCAACGTCGTGAACTACTTTGAAGATAAAGATAGGGCATTGTTGTTTGATAATCTAGCCAATATGTTGCTTCCAAAAGGTATTTTAGTGATTGGCGCTACAGAGTTTCTAAACGACCAGTTTGGTCGTTTTGTTAAGAAAAGTGAGAAAGGTTCTGTGTACTACGAAAAGGTAGGTTAATGCCAAAACTGAGATCGGCTCGGACTTTTTTAATGGGTATTATCAGTACTATGGCTGTGGACTTAAGTGTTTAAAGTAATTATGGAGTTGGTAAATGAAAGTGCTTGTTGTTGACGACAGCGTCGCCATGCGAATGATTGTCAAGAAAATGGTTAAGGCTGCCGGATTCAGTGCAGACTTCATAGAGGCGGCTGATGGTCAGCTCGGCCTGGATAAAATCAAGGCAGATTCTCCAGATTTAGTCTTGTGTGATTGGAATATGCCAAACATGTCAGGAATTGAGTTGTTAACAGCTCTTAATGATGAAGGTATTACGGTTGATTTTGGCTTTGTTACAACAGAATCTTCCGATGAAATGCGTACGAAAGCTGAGGATCTAGGTGCTAAGTTTTTAATATCCAAGCCGTTTACGAAAGAATCGGTATTTGATGCACTAAAGTCTTTCTTTTAAATAAATTTTATAAATGGGGTCGCTTGTGAGTTTTAGTATACCGTCAAAAGCTGAATTAAAAGATATGCTAGGCATGCTCTTTACTAACCTAGAAGTTCAAGACTGTGATCCGATCACTTTGGATGCAGATGATCTCTTCTTTGGCTTATATCTTGATGATGATGATAATCCCGTGACTCTAGTAGTCTGTGACTTGCCCTTCTCCGCATATATGGGTAGCTCTATGACCATGCTGCCACCACCTGTTGCGGCAGACGTTATTAAGAGCGGTAAGTTAGAAGATATGATGGTTGGTAATGTAAAAGAAGTCATGAATATTGTATCAAGGCTTTTTATGCTACGTGGGGGAGATCATCTAAGATTTTCAACATTGCATTCTGTGAAGGATGGCTTTCCTGAATCAGTGGCTGGTTTGCTGAGTAACATTGATCAGCAGGTTTCTTTTGATGTCGAAGTCCCGCGTTATGGTGCAGGTAAAGTAGGGTTTTTAGTGCCTAATAGTTAGTTGTCGTCAAGTAAAAACCGGCTGGGGATTGTGCCGGTTAGTGATGCTGATTGCTTGAGCCTGAGAGAACTATGTTTGTTATAGAATTTCTTAGTGGTGGTCGATAAAAAATGCTCATGGATGATTCTACCTTAAAATAATAGTGCTGGAAGAATTAAAGCTATGCTTGGATTTCTGAAAAACATTTTTGGAGCAGGAGCTGAAGAGTTACTGAATCGTTATAGCTTGGCGGGTCGTATTGGCGGTCTTGCATTCGCGCCAATTTTGGCACTGGTCATGTTTTTAATATATAACTCCTATGGAGCCTACCAAGATTATCGGCAAAATGTACACATAGTGCGGCTTGCAGAGATATCAAAGTTGGTGGGTAACGCGATTCATGAAATACAAAAAGAAAGAGGGCTCAGCGCTGCCTTTATAGGCGAAGAAGGTAAAGAAGAAAATAAAAATATATTGAGTGCTCAGTGGGCTTTAACAGACCAATCGGTAGAGAGTTTGGATGCCGCGTTAAACGATGATTTAAGTGCTTATGGTGATTACTTTGCCGAGGCAGCGGCTACGGCAAAGGAATCTATCAGCCATGTTAATGAAGTTCGAGATTTTATTTTAACGATAGATTTCAATGTATTTAAAAGAGAGCTTGCAAGGCGAGAGACGTTAAACTACGTTGATAGGAACGTATTGGACCCATTGGTTCCTTTAGATGAAGAAGCTGGCCTGCAATTTGTAAAGATAGAGAGCGATTTGGCTGCTCTGGTTGATCAGATGGTAGGGCTTGCTTCAAGTGCTGAAATGAGTGCCAAACTTTCGTC
>JGI24025J20009_10002783_pt1 | contig 12274 bp, 5 predicted proteins | sample Cruoilmetagenom3_FD_20009 | JGI IMG/M metagenome (IMG submission 20009)
TTCAAAAAGATCCGTGTTTTCATCCGCAATATGTTTACCTTTTTTCATCACATCATTTAAACTCAGGACACCTTCAGGAATTTCGGATTGGAAACTAATAAAATGAGTAACCTTTGTCAGTTCATTTTTAACTGTTTTTACCTTTTCCCAGAGTTCTTGACTCGAACATACAACAATTTTTGCATCAGAATTGTCAATAATATATTTTATTTGTTCTGGCATTAAAGAAGGATAAATGGGAACGGTTATTCCCCCTGAACAAAGATTGGCAAAATCAGTCATAATCCATTTAGGACTATTTTCAGCGAGTATAATAAGTTTATCTCCAGCCTGATGTCCTAAATCTTTCAGCCCAAGGGATAAATATTTTATGTCATTTCCAAAGTCTTGAGTTGAGATCGGAACATAAGCACCTTCCTTTTTAAAAAGTATCAAGTCTTCTTTCGGATATGACCTGATAGTATTGAGAATAATTTGACTTATTGTATCTACCATTTTCCCTCTTTCTCGGATTTAATTTTTAATACTTATTAAAATACAGAATCTTTAAGTTTTTGTCCAATTTCAGGATTAATTTAAATTAAATACCTGTCTTTTATTTCTCCTTTTCCTCTTCTTTTTCCCAGGCTTTTATTCCATTAGTCATCCAGGATGGAGCAGGGGCGCCTTTTAAATGGTGGTCAAAAAATTCTGCCATACGGCGTGTCCAATCTTTTTGATTTACTCTCTTACGCAGCCCATGAGCTTCGCCGTTGTAGTTGAACATATAGGCTTCTTTTCCTAAACGCCTAAGAGCCATTATATACTCGATTCCTTGGTACCATGGAACCGCACCATCTTCATCGTTATGCATCATCATGACAGGAGTCTGGACCTTATCGGCCCAGAAAATGGGCGAATTTTCAATATAACGCATAGGTAATTCCCAGGGATTTCCGCCAATCCGGCTCTGTGTGCGTTCATATTGAAACTGGCGGACCAGACCACTCCCCCACCTTATTCCCCCGTAAGCGCTTATCATGTTTGAAACTGGGGCTCCTGCTTCTGCAGCGGCAAATATATTAGTCTGAGTAATCATGTATGCAATCTGGTAACCTCCCCAAGAATGGCCCTGGATACCAATAGATTCAGGATCAATAAAACCTTCCCGGACCAACATCTGAATTCCTGGCAGAACACATTTCAAAGCGTCTTTGCCCGGATAACCAGTATCATATTCGATGTCAGGCATCCATATCGCATATCCATTACTGACATAATAAGGAAAGTTTATAGATGAACCTGGAGAAGGATGGCGGAAAGAATGGAACCTTTGGTGAAGGGTTTCATAAATATACACAATTAAAGGATATTTCTTATTAGAATCAAAGTTATCAGGTTTTATCAGGATTCCTTTCAAAGGTTTCCCGTCTGAACTGGAAAAATCGCGAAGCTCAGCTTTTCCCCATATAAATGGTTCCATTTGCCTTCCCAAGTTAGTTATTTTGCGTGTATTTTCAAATTCAATATCAGCAGTCCAAATGTCAGGATATTCATCAAAATTCGAGCGGGAAAAGAGCATTATATCCGCTTTTTCTGCCTTTTTCACTTGTATAAATGCTCTGTCAGCCATGATGAGTTTCTTTGGAGGCTTTTTTCCTTTGATAAGGTCCTGGAAGAATCCCTGAGCCATAGTTTTTTCATTTGTTACTCGAAGTAAAATAGGTTTACTTGGATTGATTGTAATCTCTTCTGGATCAAGTTTTACATATCTAAACGAAAGGTCATTTTTTCTGCCGAATTCTTCTGTAATCATTCTTGCATTTGAGCCATCAGGCAAGATATCCCATATGTCAAAGCGGTCATAAATCAATAAAGATGCATCATCGTCAGTCCAGCCTGCTGTGCCATAACTTCCAGGAGGATTCGGCCTGTCCCAATCATACTGCTTAAAGGATACATCAAGTGAAGCAGTTAAATTTGCTGTTGTTTTTGTGTTTATATCATAAACATACCAGTCTTTATCATGAAACCAGTATATATACTTTCCGTTTGGAGAGAGTCTTGCACCTCCATAAAGTTCTTTTTTTACAAGAGTCCGTTCTGAAGTTTCCGGGTTTATCGCATATATATCATAATAAGAACCGTCATATGAGACACGTTTTGTATAGGGCCAGATATTTTGAGCAAAGGCAATCTTTCCGGTTCTAGACAAACTAACATCAGGGATCTCTTCATCAGCAAGTTTAATAAAATTCTTACTCTCAATGTAGTAAACAGACTCCCACGTGTTATCCCGCATTCTTTTTGCCATCTTTTTCTGCTGTGGTTGTGGGTATGGGTCATTCCAGTGCCATAGATCAAATTTTGCTTCTTCTTCTTCTTCTGTTTCTTCCTTTTTTAATTGAGAAATTTCCTTAATTCCAAACATAACAACATGTCCGTCATCGCAGAAATTTATTTCAGATTTATCGCTTACAGCCATACCTTCAGGGAATCCTGGTGTAGAAGAGTGAGATACCCATAAGACAGCCTTCTCCTCACCTGCTTTCCATCCGTATAAGTTAAATGTAGGCTCTTCAGCTTCCTGATCATCACGGTCAGTATAAAAGGCCATCCATGTTTCTTCCTTATTCATTGTTAATCCATTGTATTTCCCTTTTCCGGATAAAAGGGATAGTTTGGAACCGCTTCCTGGGATTTTACAATAGACCCCATCGGTTTCCGGTTCTTTTTTGCTTGAAACAGTGTAAATAAGGAATTTTCCGTTCTTAGTGAATAGATAATCCAATACTGACTCAAACAGTGTCTCACGGCCATCCTTAAGGGATCTTAAAACCAAAGGTGTCCCATACTTCTTTTCCTTCTCCTTTTTTCCTTCCTCTTTTTTTTCTTCTTCTTCCTTATTCTTTTCCTCTTTCTTCTCTAATTTTGGAGGAGATTCTTTGAGATAGGCAACCCATCCCCCATCTTTTTTAGGCAACTTAAAACTTTTCACATTTTCGACTACAGTCACTTTTCCATTAGAAAGATCCATAATTCCAAGCTTATTCTTTGGCTTTTCGCTGTCTTTTTTCTTATTATTTTTTTTAAATTCTTTTGATTCAGCCTTTGAAGGAGAAATAATGAATACAATATGAGTTGTATCATAGCTGAATTGAGGTTTTGCAGACCTTTCAGAATCTGTTCCCTCGCCTGAATAACCAATTGTATGGCGGTATTCCTTGCCTGTCTTCAAATTTTTAACTACTAGATCTGCTTCTCCGTCCTGCGGTGTTTCAAGATACAAAACCCAGTGCCCGCTGCTCGAAATCTCTGCTCCTACTATCGATTTCCATGAATCGTAATCATTATGACTCAAAGCACGTTTAGCCTGAATGCCGCTTAAGGCTGGAGACAGTATGAGCAAAACAGAAATGAGCAGACATATAAAATTTAATTTTGAATTTTTAAGCATAAAACCTCCTTAATATACTAAAAAAATCTTATTGTATAGGCTCCCCTTTTTCGTTCCATCCACGGACTTTATAGTATTTCTGGATGAGTAATCTGAAAAAATCCTTGTCAAGTTTTTTCCCTTTCATAAAGCCTGCCAAAGATTTTTCCTTGAAAAACCTTTCAGGCAGAATGTCATCTGTATGTTTTCTTCCGTTTCTGAGGTTATATGTCCTGGCCAAATTTGTAATCCTTGCACCTGTTGCCATCAGTGATTTTTCTGTGTGATTTGAACCTGTAAGAGCATTTAAAATTGGAGCAAGCCTGTCAAATCCATAAGGAAGAAAATCGCATACAACAAGGCTGTTGCGAGTATTTATTTCGTCCAGTCCATTTGCTACAGTCTCTGGGATGTCTTCAATCTTAAAGTCAGGCCCCATTTCAGCCTCTGTGCACCAGAGCCTTGTATGGCTGGCAAAATCAGCGACTGACAGGACAACTCCCATTGTAAGACAGCCTTTTGGGTTAACACCAGAAAGTTCCATTCCGAATATATTTATCGCAAATTTTTCGCTACCTTTCCCTATTTTTTGTGAAGCACTTCTTGTTCCATCTGCAAATATTTCTCCAACACTTTCTCGTTTTGCCATAAGGCGTAATAATTCTCTCTGGGCTTGTGCGTTTCCCCAGGTCAATTCCAAACCACCCCAGTCCTTAATAAGTCCTTTCTCAAAGCATTCCATTGCAAATGAGCATGTCACTCCAGCACTAATAGTATCGATACCCAAATTGTCGCAAATTTCATTGGCCAAGGCCAAATCTCTACAATTTGATATTTCACATCCAGAACCTAGGAAAGCAGCAGTTTCATATTCAGGACCTTCTACTTCGTGCCCGTCCCATTTTGCAATTTTCGAACACTTTATGACGCAGTTGAAACATCCATTATCCTTCCAGTTTAATTCTTTGCGGCATGTTTCAGAAGAAATTCCTTCAAAGCCGTCAAATTGGCATTTCTGAAAGTTCCGGGTAGGAAGAAACTCGTATTCCTGTCCCATGCGGACCCACTTCATTGTGCCTTTTTCACGACGGAATATTACAGCAGCATTATTCATAACATCTTTTGTTAGTTGTGTATTAAGTTTGTTGAATTTTTCTTCGTCATTATATTTTACAGGCGTATTACCGTCGAGAATAACAGCCTTTAGATTCTTAGAGCCCATGACTGCACCAACTCCTCCCCTTCCGAACTGACGGTATTTATCCACACCAATACATGCAATTTTTAAAAGGTTTTCTCCTGCGGGCCCAATGCATGCCACTCTGGGATTTCGCCCGGGGTGACGTTTTTTTAGCTCATCGTTTGTGAAAAATATCCCTTTACCCCATAAATCAGAGGCATCTTTTATTTCTATTTTTTTGTCCGTGATATATAGATAAACAGGTTTTTTGGCTTTTCCAGTTACTATAATATAATCAAATCCCGCAGCTTTTAAACGTGGGCCGAAATGTCCACCACAATGCGAATCATGAATGGATCCTGTAAGCGGGGATCGAGTTACAAGAGAGGTCCGAGCGCTTGTCTGAATTCTTGTGCCTGTAATGGGCCCGTTTACAAAAATCATTGGGTTTTCAGGGCCAAGAGGCTCTGGATTTGGAGCCAATTTTTCAAGTAGGGCAAAACCCAACCCTTTTCCCCCAATGAATTTTTCAAGAAGAGCTTTATCTGTCTCTCCTATTTTATATTTTTCAGCAGATAGGTCAATTTTAATGCATTTTCCTGTATACGACATTATTTATGTTTTCCTCAGTAACAATCAATATCTCCAGGTTTTCAGGTCTGCTCCAGAAGGTGCGCTTTTTAAAATGCGTTCTAAAATTTTTGGGAAAAACATCTGATGATATCTCAGGCGTGATATTGCATTTGGACGAGTATGATCTCCATTCCAGCAGTGTTCGTCCCTGTCTCCATAGTCAACTTCGCCATCATAATATGGATTTTTTGTGTTTTCTAAAATTTCTTCGATTAAATATACAGCGTTGTTTAAATAATAATTATCCATATCTCCACAGTAAATATGAATTTTCCCTTTAAGTTTAGGGCCAAGAGTTTTCCAGTCTCTCTTTAATATATAACTTAGATCATAGTTTTCCTTCCAGTATTCAGCTACTTTATGATTGATTTTCCCTGTCATCTTATCCCAGATAGGTTTGGGGTACCCATCCTCACCAACAGGAGAATATACGGCCTGCCAGATATCCCACTGATCTCCTGAACGGGAGTTTGTACCCAGAACTAGTTCACGATGGTTGGTTTCCTCAAGAGTACAACTTATATGCCCCAGGTAATTCCGTTGTGCTGGCCTAGGAGTGTGTTTAAAGTTGCTCTTAAGATAGTAAGCATTCTCATCTTCATAAATATTAACAACAGTATATGCCCGAAAATCTATAGGATCAGGGCAGGCTGCAAAACAGCCGTTATACTCTTCAGGGTAAAAAACTTGAACGCCAAGGGCTTCCCATCCCCCTGTTGAGCCTCCGTATAGAAATCGTGCCCAACCTTTTCCGATTCCCCTGAATTTCTTTTCAATATATGGGATCAGCTCGTATGTTATCGCGTCTCCGTAAGGTCCTAAATTTGCAGAGTTCACAGCGTAAGAATCATCATAGAAGGGATTTGCGTGCTGGATTTCTATGATAAGCATTCTTGGAGTATCTGGTGCTTTCCAGTATTTATAGAATTTATATGAATATTCCTGGACTGTCTTATTGTATCCTTCCCAATCAAATCTGGCGCTGTACTCAGGTTTAAGGTCTGGATCTGGTGGAGTCTCACGAAACCCTCCGAATGTATAAGGAAAATGCCCATGATTAATGATAAGAGGGAAACGGGCCTCAGGATGCTCCTCAAATCCTTCAGGTAAAAGCACGTGAGCACCAAGATACATGGGACGCCCCCAGAATTCTGTAAGCAGTTTGCTCTGAATTTTGACATGTTTTATATATTTTGTTTCTTCAGGCTCAAGGATTGGTGGAATTTTTTTATCAAGACAAACATTGATCAGTTTATCCAGGGACGGATCTATTTGTATCTTATAGGGAGTGCTGTAAAGATTGCCTGGAGCACGGTTCCAGTGCTGTCCTTCTCCCCTATCCATAGGCAGCTTTACCGTATGGCCATCTGAACGGTGAAATGTCTCATATCTATGCAGAAGAGCCTGGATCCAGTACTCCCCTGGAGTAATTTCTGATATGCTTTTAAGAGGATAGCCAAAAACACTGCTGTCAATTACTGCCTCTTCTCCAGGATTTAATCCATCTACATTGACGCCGAAGATAAGCTGCGTTTCAGGGCCATCGCTTATCTGAAACCTTGGTTCCTGGTTATTATTTGTAGAGATCATCAACAACATCCGTCCGTCAAGAGCTTCTTCGCAAACTTCCTTTGAAAAAGAAATTCCAAAACGAAGTCTGGACAATTCTGTTTTTCCCTGGTTCTGGCAAGCAGAGAACATAAATAAAATAACGATTATTCCTGAAAGCAGTAAAGCGGATTTTTTAAGATATTTTTGTTTCATCACATATTTCTCCTTTTTAAAATTAAAAATTTAATGTGTAGAAAGCAAAGGGTCTTTTTTTATTGCAATTGTACTTGTATATGTTTTGCCATTAACTGCCATAGTTACTCTGTATTCGCCTGGATCCGCATGCTTTCCTTGAAGAAAACCTCGACCTCTAAACCAGCGCTGCATCCCGCCGTATAAGAATTTCATCATTTTTTCCTGGAAATCTAACAGAAGTTTAACATCTGTGCCGGCTTTATCAAGCTGTTCCTGCAGGTTCTGTAGCTTCTTTCGATTGGCAGGAGTGGCTTTTTTTAGAGCTTTTTCTATCCTTTTCTTTGATTGAGTGATAAACAGTTTGCGCTTTTTGATTGTAGGATCAAAGTACATATCCCATCCAAGCTTATGTATCCCAGGTTTACAATGAAAAGAATAAGTACAAACAGAAGAACCTGTAATATCGGATATTTCAATCTTTAATTTTTCATCAGGAATATTTTTAACGAAATAACTGATAACTGCTTCATCTGGAGGATTTGGAGCCTCGAAATAAAAATGTCCTCGACTGCCGCCTCGTCTTATTTTTAACCACTGTATTGCTGTTCGGTTATTGAAAAGGAAGGCATCTGAACTAAGTACTTTTTTAGTAGCCTGTTGAAGAGGAGAAATATCGTCAAGGATCCAGATTCCTCTGCCGTGTGTTGCAGCAATAAGGTCATTTTCCCGTGGATGAATAACCAGGTCATGTACTGCTACTGTGGGCATATTATTATTCATTTTTGTCCAGATTTTCCCACTGTCAATAGAGAAATACAGCGCAAATTCTGTTCCTAAAAAGAGAAGATTCTGGTTTTTTAAATCTTCTTTAATTACATAAACAGGCTGTCCGTCAGGAAGGTTGCTGCTTATGCTGGTCCAAGTCTTTCCAAAATCTGATGTCTTAAAAACCCAGGGTTTGAAATTGTCACTGCGATGGCCGTCAAACGAAAGATAAGCTGTTCCTTCTTTAAAATGAGATGCTTCCACACGGCTTACCCAGAGATCTTCAGGAATATCAGGCACATTGAAGCGGACATTTTTCCAGCTGTTCCCGTTATCCCTTGTGATTTGAACATTTCCGTCATCTGTCCCGACCCAAATTAATCCAGGAGTAATAGGAGATTCCGAAATTGTGATTATGGTTCCATAGTTTTCTGCTCCTGTGATATCAGGTGTAAGGCCCCCAGAATTCCTGCGTGTTTTCTCAGGGTCATTTTTTGACAAATCAGGGCTAATAATCTGCCAGCGATCTCCCCTGTTGACACTTTTAAACAGGAAATTACTGCCTAAATATATTGTACGCGGATTATGCGGTGAAATGACAATGGGCGTGCTCCAGTTGAACCTGAATGGATTGCCACCCCAACCTTTGTCTTTCTGCTGTTTTAATATTTCTTTTGTGATGTATTTCTTATAGTTAACAATATTATTCTTTCGCGGATATATACTGACTGCCTGGCGTGTTTCAACATTCATGCGGGAAATTGAACCATTTTGACTCTCAAAGTAGAGAGTACGCCAATTTGTTGGGTCGACCTGGGCATGAAAACCGTCCCCCCCAAAAATACGGAACCAATGATCAGTAAGGATACCCCTATCTCTAACTCTGGATGGTCCTCCCCATGTGGCATGATCCTGCAGTCCCCCGTAAATCCAATAAGGATTCTTCATGTCCACACCTATAGCATAGAATTGGCTTATCACGAAATTATCAAAAAAGATGTAACTCCCATGATCATGAGTTAGAGCTACTCCGCCATCATCGCCTATATAAAAACGGTTTTTATTTGTGGGATCGAACCACATAGCATGACTATCCCCGTGAATTCCCACCGGAGTATTTCCTCTAAGATAAGCGCATGTTCCAAAATCCTCCAAAGTTTTTCCTCCATCATGGGAAATTTTAAAGTCTGAATCTAAGACATACACAATCTGATCGTCAAGAGGATTTATATATATATGACTGTAATAAAAAGGACGCCTGTTATGCCTATTTAAAAATTCCCATCTCTCACCTCCATCTTCTGAACGATATATGCCCGAACCAAGCTTTGACATATCAGTATATTCAGGATTAAGAGAGCCATTTTTAAGCTTTTCTTTTGGATGAAATCCATGTTCAATTATAGCCATTATAGTTTTTGGATTGCTCCGGTAGACAGAAATCCCGATTTTTCCGGTATCTCCTTGAGGCAGTCCGTTTGTGAGTTTTTTCCATGTTTTTCCCCCGTCTGTCGTTTTATAAATACCACCGTTCGGTCCGCCGCTGTCAAAACGGAAAGGCTTCCGAAGACGCTGCCATAAACCGGCATAAAGAATATCCGGATTGTCAGGATCCATCGCTAATTCAATGGCACCTGTTTTTCCATCGTTAAAGAGTCCATTTGTAAGCTTAATCCATGTTTTTCCACCATCTGTTGTCTTAAACAGACCTCGATCGCCTGTATAACCCCAGAGATGTCCGGCAGCAGCAGCATACACTATATCCGGATCATCCGGATGTGTTACAACCTTGGCAATACAATGTGTGTTCTTCAGGCCCATATTCACGAATGTCTTACCGCCGTCAGTTGATTTATAGATGCCGTCCCCCCATGCAACGCTGTTACGGCAGTTCTTTTCACCCGTACCAACCCATATAATATTCGGATCTTTCTGAAAGAATGCAACATCTCCTATCGAAGCAGAACCATACTTGTCAAAAATTGGCTCCCAGGTTGTTCCTGCGTTTGTAGATTTCCAAACTCCTCCTGAAGCAGAACCAACCAGCACCCAGGTGAAATCATTATTCAGAGCATCAATGGCTGAGATACGGCCGTTTGTGTTGGCAGGGCCGATGTTACGCCATTTCATTTCCTTAATAAGACTTTCCTCAAAGGTCTCTGAAAATAAAGTGTTTGTAAACACAAAAGAACACAGAACGACACACAATCCAATTAGTAAAAATCTTTTTCCCTGCTTCATGCTTTTCTCCTTTTTAAATGGGAAAATTGAATTATTAGAGTTCTGTTAATTTGCCCAAAATATAGTTTTTAATTTCCTGTTTAATTCTTTAGCCTTTTCTAAAGCGAGCAGGGCCCTGGTATGCGTATATTCTGTTAAAAATGATTTAGCTAAGGATTTATTTTGTTTAAAGAGCTCAAGAGCGATTTTTTCAATATTTTGCTGGCTTTCAAACTGAGTTTTTTCAAAAGGGGCCCAGACAGATCGCACGATTTTTATTGCTCTTTTATAATTGATATCTGTCTGATTTTCAAGTTCATTAAAGATATCAAATGCAAAATTTGGGTCAAAAGCAAAGTTTTCAGGAGGATAATTAAAATGATTTGAAATATCCAATTGGTCATTAATATTCCCTGCTTTATAATAAACCTTTGGTGTTTCTGTAATTCCAATATACCAAGGAGTCAGAACTCCTGAACAAGGCGCAGCGGTTGTCCGCCAAACAAGGCAGCCAATCTCCACAGGCATCCAGTTCCTCAACTGATATACAGCTCCTTCCTGAGTGCTTTTACTGCAAATACTTACACCAATTCCTCTCATCAAATGAGGACTGCTGTATTTTGCTGATATGTCAAATTTTGTTCCCTCAAGATGGCTTCTTAAAATATTAGCCACATCACTTACTGTCATTTTATGGGCAGGCTTGACTGAGAAAGGAAGCTGTTCTTTAACCGGCAAATCAATAGATTTTCCGATTACTAGAGATTGAGCATACCACTGCCGGGGGTCAATACCATATTTTCCCATAAAACTTCTTTTCCTGGGAGCCCTGTTGAACGCCTCTCTAAAATTGAAAGGCTTCCCGGTAGAAGGATCATACCAATCTCTATTTATTGCATATTCAACAAGACCTGGTGATGCTATCACATTATCCAAATCACTTAAATTTGCTTCAGAACCTATGATGTGTATATTCGGAAGCAGCACAACTTCATCATCGGGACACCGCTGTGCTATCCAGTGCTTACCTCTGGCTATTGATATTACCCATGCTTCATTTGGATCTGCTATGACTAGGGCTCGGCCTGAAGATGTGTAGCCGAAACGGTTGAGTAAATCTCCTGCAATTTTCACTCCTTCCCTTGCGGTTTTAGCCCTTTGAGCAACTAGACGTCTCAGCATATATCCAATACCGCCATTGGAAATATCTCCTCGTTTGATGAGTTCCTTGTATGAATCTTCACGTGTGCCACATCCATCCGATGCTAATACGACTCCCCATTCATTAAAATATGAATCTCCGAATTCGACGCCGGGATTTTGCTGCCAGAGCATAGCATATGTTTCTTCAACTTCTGGTAGTATCCCACCATTCTTGAGTATAACCATTGTACCGGGTTTATGTTTAATCCTTGGAATATAGCGGTAATTCACTATCCTACGGCCACCATTCTGCTCATTATGACCGAATAGTACAGAACCGTCAGAAGAAGCTTTCTTTCCAACCAATACGGTGAAACAGTCGGCAAATAGGATTGAAGTAACAGATAAAGATATAATCAACCATAAGATAACAGTTTGTAATATGTTTTTATTTTTCATCTTTTTTTTCCTTATTCTTGTTGGATTATTGGTAAAAAATGCCGATAACTTTAGTTAATTTTAATGATATATGCATGTTAGCATGATTTTCCACGAGATCAAGTAAATCGCACTATTCGTTAATTTCTTTTTTACTTTATCAACTTAAATAATATTTTTCAATAATGCAGACTAGAAGATATTTACATAAAAAGCTTGCCTTTGTAAAAATATATTTTATAATTGGATTTCATNCAATGGAATTTTCATNTTTAAATCTTTCTACTACATTGACTTAAAAAAAACAATATTTCTCAATGTATTTAATCAAGAAGACATATTAAAGACGCCTTTTTATAGTTTTTATAAACCTAAATAAAAATGAGGTGAAGATGAAACAAAAAAATTGCTTTGTATTAATCTTTATTCTAAGTACTGTTTTGTTAGGATGGTCCTCCCAACCTGAATTCAGTTTTGACCGCTACCACTCTCCTGATGAAATTAGCAGGGTTATTGAAAACTTTGCACAGTTAAATCCGAAGATTGCAAAACTATATAAGATAGCAATAAGCCCTGGCAAAAAAGAAGTGAGTCTCCTAGAAATCGGGCCGGAAACAGAAAAAAGAATTAAAGTGTTGCCTGCTGTTTTTGTGGCTGCAAACATGGAAGGGACAGTTCCAATTTCAAGCGAAGCTGCAATATTCCTGATTCAGTCCATTCTCGAGAAACCCCAA
>JGI24025J20009_10002786_pt1 | contig 12263 bp, 13 predicted proteins | sample Cruoilmetagenom3_FD_20009 | JGI IMG/M metagenome (IMG submission 20009)
ATTTCAGTTGTCCTGAAGAAATGGCTACGATTTACTTCTTACGGAAATAGCCCTGACCAAAGAGTCAGGGCTATCAACATTTGCCGTTAGGGGCTGGGGCCAGCCCCCCACACCCCCCGGGATATTTTTCGACCAAAGATGATGATAATCAGAGCAGGCCGGCGTGCGCCATGGCCGCGTCGATAGCGGTTTTGGTGCTGTTTTCGAGACCGGTCAGGGGAGAGCGGACCTCGTCCGAGCAAAGTCCCAGTTGAGTGAGGGCGTATTTGGCCCCCACCAGACCCGGTTCAATAAAGATTGCCTCGTGCAGGGGCATCAGTTGATCCTGATACTCCAGCGCTTTAGCGTAGTCCCCTGCCAAAGTGGCCGACTGGAACTCGGCGCACAGGCGCGGCGCGACATTGGCGGTCACCGAGATACAGCCCACGCCACCTTGGGCGTTAAAGCCAAGAGCCGAGGCATCCTCGCCCGAGAGCTGGATGAAATCACGACCACAGCTGGCACGCTGCTGGCTGACCCGCGAGACATCTCCGGTGGCGTCCTTGACGCCGATTATCCGTGGCAGACGCGCCAGTTCACCCATGGTTGCCGGTGTCATGTCAATGATCGAGCGGCCAGGAATGTTGTAGATGATGATTGGAACATCGGCACAATCATGCAGCGTCGAGAAATGGGCAATCATCCCACGCTGGGTCGGTTTGTTGTAATAAGGTGTCACAACCAGCGCGGCATCGGCACCAATTCTGGCTGCGAATTCAACGAAGCGGATCGCTTCGGCTGTATTATTGGAGCCGGCCCCGGCGATCACCGGCACCCGACCGGCAACGGTTTTGACCACCGTTTCGACCACGGTTTCGTGTTCCTCATGGCTAAGCGTCGGGCTTTCGCCCGAGGTGCCGACCGGAACCAGCCCGGTGGTGCCTTCGCTGATCTGCCAGTTCACCAGTTTTTTCAGCGCGTCCAGATCCAGTTCGCCATTGCGGAATGGGGTGACGAGGGCTGTCATAGAGCCTTTGAACATGGGAGCGCTCCCTTGAAGATTACGTTTCGGTGCGGGCAGGTTGCCGCTGACCCCCCGGCCGGTTCAGGATTTTCTGTTTTGATCCGGACAGACACGGGGTATCGTTACAGGCTCTAGCCTTGGTTGCTTGGGAAATGCAAGTGAAGTCGAGATATCTGGCGTTGGTGATCCTGTTTTGTGCGTCTTCGTGGCTGTCTGCGGTTGTGGGTGTGGCTGCGGGCGCAACTGAGGCCGACCGGTTAAGCCGGGCGATGGAGGAAATGCGCGGGGGCGACTGGGCCGCGGCATTGAAAGCGGCAGGCCCGGACGGGTCGCTGGCCAACGATCTGATCGAATGGCATCGGCTAAGGGCCGGACGCGGCACGGCGGAACAGGTGACGGATTTTCTGGAGCGACGGCCCGACTGGCCCGGACTGGCCTGGTTGCGACAAAAGAGCGAGGCGGCGTTTGACGGGGCCGGGACCCCGCGGGTATTGGCGTATTTTGAGGCTCAACCTCCACAGGGGGCCGAGGGCGTGCTGATCCACGCCAAGGCGCTGATTGATGCCGGGCGAGAGGGCGATGCCTTTACCGGAGTGGTTGCGGCCTGGAGGACGATGCCAATGGGCAAGGGGCTGCATGCGGCCTATCTGAAATCCTACAGGAAACTGCTTGGTCCGCATCACGTGGCACGGCTGGACCGGATGTTGTGGGACGGGCATATGTCCAGCGCGCGGCGGATGTTGGGGCTGGTGGATGAGGGACAGCGGAAACTGGCCGAGGCCCGCATCGCGCTGCATGACATGGCCGGCGGGGTTGATACGAAGATTGCCGCCGTACCCGAGGCGCTGAAGGGTGATCCGGGGCTGAGTTTTGGCCGGTTTGTCTGGCGCGACCGTAAGGGGCGGGACGAGGATGCCATTGACTTGCTGCTTGAACGTTCGACCAGTATCGAGGCGCTGGGCGAGCCGGCCAAATGGGCCACAAGGCGGCGCAATCTGGCACGTCAGGAAATGCGCAACGGCGATGCAACCCGCGCTTATCGCATTGCCGCACGGCATCATACGGATGCGGATGCCGGATATGCCTATGCCGATCTGGAGTGGCTGGCCGGGTTCATTGCGCTGCGCAAGCTGAACGATCCGGCCACGGCGATAAAGCACTTTCAGCGGTTTGACGCCTCGATTGCGTCACCGATTTCCAAGGGGCGGGCCGGGTATTGGCTGGGCCGGGCCTATGAGGCGCTGGGCGATGCGGAAGGCGCGCAAGAGGCTTATGCAATGGGGGCCAAATACCAGACGTCGTTCTATGGGTTGTTGGCGGCTGAACGCATTGGCCGGCCGTTTGACCCCGCCCTTGCCAGCCCGCCGAAACCGCCGTCCTGGCGCGAGGCCGACATCGCGAACTCCAGCGTCTTGCAGGCTGGGATGTTGCTTTTGGACGCCAATGAACCGGATCTGGCCGAGCGGTTTTTCACCCATCTGGTGGAATCGCTTGATACGGTGTCGGCGAACCAGTTGGGGGCCATGGCACTTGAGATGGATCGCCCGCATCTGGCGGTGATGATCGCCAAGCGGGCGGCACGTACGGCGATGGTGTTGCCGGCGGCGTATTACCCGGTGCATGCGGTTGGGGCGATGCGCCTGCCGATGGCACCAGAGATGACCCTGGCCATTGCAAGGCGAGAGAGCGAGTTTGACCCGGTGGTCGTCAGCGGGGCAGGGGCGCGCGGGTTGATGCAGGTGATGCCGGCCACCGCCAAGCTGGTGGCGGGTCAATTGGGGATACTGGCCAATCATTCCACCAGCCGGCTGACTGACGAATGGCGTTACAATGCCAAGCTGGGGGCGAATTACCTGGCCGGGCTGGCCGGAGAGTTCGACGGCAATGTGGTGATGATGGCCGCCGGATACAATGCCGGGCCACGCCGGCCGATCCAGTGGATGGAGCGGTACGGCGACCCGCGCGGCGGCACGCCCGATCCGGTCGACTGGATCGAGCATATTCCGTTCAACGAGACCCGCAATTATGTCATGCGGGTCACCGAAAGCCTGCCGATTTATCGCGCCAGGCTGGGCGGGACGGCCTTGCCGATACCTTTTTCGCAGGAGTTGACCGGCTCAACCCTGCGCGCGTTCGCGCCATAGGGTGAACAGGCCGGCGGTAATGATTATGGTCGCTCCGATGGCGACATTGATGCGGATGCTTTCTCCGAACAGGGAAAGGCCAATGATCGACGCCCAGATCAGGTGGAAATAGGCAAAGGGCTGAACCGCGCTGGCTTCGGCCACCTCATAGCATTTGGTCAGCAGCCAGTGACCCAGAACACCACTGACGCACAGCAGCGACATCCAGCCCCAGTCGGGGGTGGTCATGGGCTGCCAGTACCAGATGCCGATGGCGGTCATGGCAATCGCGCCAACAATACCGGTCCAGAAAAAGCTGGTGGCGGTGGAGTCACGGCGCGCCACATAACGGGTTAGCAGGCCGTAAAGCGCGAACATAAGGGCCGAAATCAAGGGGATGATCGCGGCGGGGTGAAATACGCCCACACCCGGTTGCAGGATCACCAGAACACCGACAAAGCCGATGCCAATGGCCAACCAGCGCCGCCAGCCGACATCCTCGCCCAGAACCGGGCCGGACAGGGCGGCGACCAGCAAAGGATAGCATATGAACACCGCCTGGCTTTCGATCAGGCCCAGAAGGGTAAACCCATAGACCGCCACGCAGATCTCGAAGGCCAGCAGAAGGCCGCGGAATATTTGCAGGGGCGCTTGGGTGGTTCGGGCGGCGGCGCGGATGCCACCCTTGGCACGGGTGGCAATGGCGATGACGAAGGCGGCAAAGAACCAATAGCGCACCATTACCACCATATAGGTGTTGTAGGTTCCGGCCAGATGCCGGGATACGCCGTCCTGCAATGCAAAGACCACCGTGGCGGCGATCATCAGAGCGATGCCTGAGGGGACGTTGTTGGTTTGAACCATGGGTTTGGCCACGCGGGTCATGCCAGTATGGCCCGAGTCATATGCCGTTTGTGCCCGAAGCCCTTTATGCGGGTGACAGCAAACCCGGCGGCCTCAAGCCCACGCCGGACAAAGCCGGCGGCGGTGTAAGTGGCCAAAGTGCCGCCTTCCCTGGTGCGCGCGGCGACGTCTGACATCAACGTTTGTCCCCAAAGTTCCGGGTTTTTCGCCGGGGAAAACCCGTCCAGAAACCAGGCATCCGCGCGTTCCTCCCACAGGGGCAGGGTTTTGCGCGCGTCGCCGGTGATCACGTTAAGGTGCAGGGTGTCAAGGTCACAGGGGCCAGAGCCGCGCCAATGGGCCAGGAACCGGTCGCGCCAGGGGGCAAGTGACGGGAAGGCTTCCAGCGCCTTGGTTATGTCCTGAACGGCCATCGGGTAGGCCTCGAAGCTGGTATAGCGCAAGGGGCCGGTCTGGCCCGATTGTTCCCAGGCGGCCCATGTGGCAAGCATGTTAAGGCCGGTGCCAAAGCCAAGTTCGGCAATCGCAAAACCGGGGGCAAAACGGGCAGGCAGGGTGTTGCCAGCCAGAAACACGTGACCGGTTTCGGCCAGTCCGTCCTGCAACGAAAAATATGGGTCGTCGAACCGGACCGAGACGGGCACCTGCCTATCTGTCCAGCCAAGTTCGGCCTGCTGGTGCGTCATGCTAATATTCCGTAAGACCTGGGTAGCAGCGTGACACTGAAGAAGGACGAGGGGATTGGCAATGGTCGATGTGACAGTACGAGGGGCAGGGATATTCGGTCTGTCGATCGCCTGGGTCTGCGCGCGGCGCGGGGCGTCTGTGTGCTTGGTTGATCCAGCCGGCCCCGGTGCCGGGTCCAGTGGCGGGCTGGTTGGTGCGCTGGCCCCGCATGTGCCGGAGAACTGGAATGCCAAGAAAGCGTTTCAGTTTGAATCGCTTGTGATGGCCGAGCCTTTCTGGGCCGAGGTAGAAGCGACGGGCGGGGTCTCTTCGGGATACGGGCGTACGGGGCGATTGCAGCCAATTGGCGATGACCGCGCGCTGGATCTGGCCCGTGCAAGGGCGGAAACCGCCAGGGAACTATGGCAGGGTAAGGCGCAGTGGCGGGTGCGTCCGGTGGCCGAGCTTGGGCAGTGGGTGCCGCCCAGCGCCACCGGGTTCGTTATTCACGACAGCCTGAGCGCCAGGATGAGTCCGCGCCGCGCCGGGGCGGCTTTGGTGGCGGCACTGGCGGTGCTTGGGGTCGAGGTGCAAGGCCAGGCACCGGACCGGGGGGCGGTTGTACATGCCACCGGCGCGGCGGGGCTGGTTGAGTTGAGCGACAGGTTGGGCAGGCTGGTGGGCACCGGGATCAAGGGGCAATCGGCGCTGCTGCGCTTTGATGCGCGCGAGGCACCACAGGTGTTTGCGGATACGGTGCATATTGTTCCGCACGCGGATGGCACGCTGGGCATCGGGTCAACCACCGAGCGGGAATATGACGACCCTGACGGTACTGACGGGTTGTTGGACGATGTGATAGCACGTGCGGTCACGGCGATGCCGGTGCTGCATGGGGCCGAGGTGATCACCCGTTGGGCCGGGTTGCGACCGCGATCCAAAAGCCGGGCACCGGTGTTGGGGGAGCATCCGTTGTATCCGGGGCAATTTATCGCCAATGGCGGGTTCAAGATCGGCTTTGGCATGGCCCCGAAGGTGGCGCATGTAATGGCCGATCTGATGTTGGAAGGGCGTGATGTCATTCCCGACGAGTTTCGCATCGAAACCTGTCTGTGAATCGACAGCCCTAATCAAACGTCCCGGCAACACGACCCAACAGCATGAAGGCACGTGCGGTGCGGGTTTCGCTGAGAGCGGATATATCGGCATCAGTGGCGTTTGCTTCAAACTCGGCGATCATCCGGTCGAACAGGCGCAAAAAGTGATGTGCGGCGTCGCGGAAAATATGGTCCTGCTTCATCCGGCCCGAGGTCAGCGCCAGCGAGGTCCGGTCGCGGATACCGCCAAGTGGGGCGACGCCACGCCCGCGCTCGCCCTGGGCGAACTGACGCCAGATGTTGGGGCGGGCCATGTCGGGGCGCAGGTCGTCCATATAGATGCCATCCTGACTGAGCAGGGTCAGCACGTCCTGCGCGGACTGGATCAACTGGGCGGTCTGGCGATCCCGCAAGGCCCGGCGCAACGCGGCAAAGCCGGCTTCGTCCTCGGCGGTTTCCGGAAAATTCAGCGCGCGGATGAAATCCTCGGCAGCCAGGGGCGGGGACAGTTCTTCGGCCGGGGTGCCAAGCGCCAGTGAACCCTGATCGCCGCCCTCTGCGGTGGTTTCCTGTACCGGTTTCGCCTGTGGTTGGGGTGACCCGCGGCGGGACGTCGAAAAGGTGGCCAAAGCGGTTTCGGTCTTTTTGGTGGCGGCGGCGATTTCATCCAGCTTGCGGCTGACCGAAGGTTCGGTCGATATGGCCGCGCGCTGTTGCTGGGCCAGGAACGCATGGCGGATCGCATCAATGGCCGCCTGCAATCGCTGGCTTTCCTCGCGCATGATGCGCGACGAACGCGCAGCGGTCGCCCCGACCCAGATCATCGCCACCGGCATGAACACAGCCAGCATCGTCATGACAAAACGCATGCCGTCCACGTTCTTACTGCCGGCACCGGGCACCAGGAAAAAGAAAACGATCGCCGCGAGCAGCCACAGCAGGCTAAGCGCGATGGCAGCCACTTCAATGCCNGTGATCGGTGCCTGTTTGGGTTTGTCATAAATCCCAAGTGGCGTCGGGCGGGCAGTGTCGGGNTCGGTATTGGGGCCAGGTTTGAGGCCAGGTTTTAGGCCTGTCATGCGGACGCTCCGTCAGGAATAGACGATCTTCAGAATTTCATAGGATCGCTCCCCGCCAGGGGTGCGGACTTCGACGCTGTCACCTTCTTCCTTACCAATCAGGGCGCGGGCGATGGGGGATTTGATGTTCAGCAGGCCATTTTCAATTTTGGCCTCGTATTCACCGACGATCTGCCAGGTCTTTTCTTCGTCGGTGTCTTCATCGACCAGTGTCACCCTGGCACCGAATTTGATCGCGCCATTGAGGTTGGCCGGGTTGATGACATCGGCGAGCGACAACACACCCTCAAGCTCTTTGACGCGTCCTTCGATAAAGGACTGCTTTTCGCGGGCGGAATGGTATTCGGCATTCTCGGACAGGTCACCATGTTCGCGCGCTTCGGCGATGGCCTTGATGATGGCCGGGCGCTCAACTGACTTGAGCTGCTTCAACTCGGTCTCGAGCGCGGAATGGCCCGTTGGCGTCATTGGAATTTTTTCCATCAGTCGTCGTCCACAGAATTTGGATACCCGGCCGCAATGTGTGGCCGGGCGAAAGTTTTAGTTACAGATTACCTGCCCTAAAGCGACCGGGGATTGCAAGGGGTGGGCGGGCGAATAGTCGCCGTGTTACAGCGTGGCCGCGGCGCGTTATCCGACCGAAGCGCACGCCAGAACATCGGATCAGCCGATAACTTCACCCAGCAGGATTTGCGGCTGCGTGTTGGTAAAGTTCGGGATGTCGGCCATGACCGGGCCGGAACCCGCGAGGGCGGTGTTCATGCTGTCCTGATCCTTGAACAGGATCGTGGCCACGGCGTAACTGCCCGGAGGTGTTTTTGGCCCGCCGGACAGGCCTTTGGTCACCACGGTGCTTTCGATATGCGGGCCCATATGTTCGCTAACCAGCGCCATGTGAGTTTCGAGGTAATAATCATAGTCAAAGCTGGTATCGTCGGCGATCGGATAGATCACTTGCAGGGATGCGGCCATTTCAAATCTTCCTTCATTCTGAATGCCTGCACCCGCTCCGATATGGTTTGGGCCGGGGCGGGCGCTGCGGACTATCAAAGCATAGCCGATCCTGAGCGATGAGGGAACATTGGTTCGGGTCTTCAGGAATACTGGACGACTTCGAACTCGATGCCGTCGGAATCGTCGAAATAGAATCGCCTGCCCGGTTCGTAATCGGCATGGTTATGCGGTGTGAAACCGGCGGCTATGACGCGGGCCTCGGTGGCATCAAGATCGTCGACGATAATGCCGACGTGGTTCAGCCCGCCCAGCGTGGTGTAGGTGCTGTTGTCGGGGTTGGCCCGATTGGCCCGGTTGGCCGGAGCATATAGCGCAAGGTAGCTTTCGCCACCGCCGACGTGAACGGTGTAGCCATTGTCCTTGGCCGCNCCCTGCCAGCGGATATGCCAGCCAAACAGGTCGCCCATCAAGGCGGCGGTTTTTTTGGGNTCCGACACGGTAAGATTTGCATGTTCGAGAATTGCGGCCATGGTTGTGATTCCTTTGATTTATGGTTGTGTCTGATCACTGTAATTTCTAAACCTAACTTGAGGTCAAGGAAAATAATGGAGGTATCGGTATGCCATCTCAGGGGCTTTCCATAGGCGCATTGGCCGCGCGCACCGGGTTGGCGGTTTCAGCGATCCGGTACTACGAATCGCAAGGGTTGATTGCGCCGTGGCGCAACAGTGGCGGCCAGAGGCGGTTTCAGAGGGCTGACATAAGACGGCTTAGTTTTGTGATGATCTCGCAGCAATTCGGTTTTTCGCTACCGGAGATCCGCAGCTTGCTGGATCAATTGCCGGACCGGCGTACGCCAACCCCCGCCGACTGGGCGGCGATCAGCGAAATGTTCCGGGATCGGTTGGATGCAAGGATTTATACTTTACAGCGGCTGCGCGACAATCTGGACGGTTGCATCGGTTGCGGCTGCCTCAGCCTGCCAAAATGCGCGCTATTCAATCCGGGCGACCGGGTTCAGGCCAAGGGGGCCGGGCCGCGCTATCTAATGGGGGATCGGCCAGAGGCATAACCCGATTGCACGACCCGCTTGCACGGAATTTTGACGTGGTGTTGCGATTGACCGCTGTGCCTGCCAAAAGGTAACCAGCCACGAAACATTGTTGCGCCCTCGCCGGGCCAACGGAACAGATTGCTACTGCAATAGCCACGAGATTAGCCAAGGAGCCCCGCAATGGCCGAGATTGAACGCGAAGCGATGGAATACGATGTTGTGATCGTCGGGGCTGGCCCTGCGGGTCTGTCGGCGGCCATTCGTCTGAAACAACTGGACAGCGACATTCAGGTGGTGGTGCTTGAAAAGGGCTCGGAGGTGGGGGCGCATATTCTGTCGGGTGCCGTGCTGGACCCCAGCGGTCTGGACGCATTGATCCCCGATTGGAAGGACAAGGGCGCGCCGATTAACGTGCCGGTCAAGAAAGACAATTTTTTCATGTTGGGTGAGGCCGGGAAAATCCGGATACCAAACTGGCCGATGCCTTCGCTGATGAGCAACCACGGCAATTACATTGTCTCGATGGGCAATGTCTGTCGCTGGATGGCCGAACACGCCGAGGAGCTGGGGGTCGAGATTTTCCCCGGCATGGCCTGTTCAGAACTGGTCTTTGGCGAGAATGGTGAAGTCAAAGGCGTGGTGGCCGGAGAGTTTGGCAAAGAGGCGGACGGCAGTATCGGGGCCAATTATGAACCGGGCATGGAGCTGCTGGGCAAATACGTATTCCTGTCCGAGGGCGTGCGCGGGTCGCTGGCCAAGGAAGTGATCGCCAAATATGACCTGTCCCAGGGTCACGAGCCGCAGAAATTCGGGCTTGGCATGAAAGAGATCTGGGAAATCGACCCGGCCAAGCACCGTGAAGGCACCGTGACCCATACGATGGGCTGGCCCCTGGGCGGCAATGCCGGCGGCGGGTCGTTCATCTATCACCTTGAGAACAATCAAGTATATGTNGGNTTCGCGGTTCACCTGAACTACAAGAACCCGCATCTGTTTCCTTACATGGAATTCCAGCGTTTCAAACATCACCCCATGGTGGCCGACCTTCTGAAGGGCGGTAAACGCATTGCGTACGGTGCGCGGGCGATGACCGAGGGCGGGTATCAGTCGATGCCAAAGATGACCTTTCCGGGTGGTGCGCTGTTGGGTTGTTCCGTGGGGATGATCAACGTGCCGCGCATCAAGGGCAACCATAACGCGATGCTGTCCGGCAAGGCCGCTGCCGAGGCCGCCTTTGGGGCCATCGGGGCCGGACGCTCGGGTGATGAACTGCCTGAATACGAGGCCGAGGTGCGCGAGGGTGCGATTGGCAAGGATCTTAGGAAAGTCCGCAACGTCAAACCGATCTGGAGCAAATACGGCCTGTTGGCGTCGCTTGTTGCCGGTGGGTTCGACATGTGGACCAACACATTCGGTTTTTCGCTGTTTGGCACGATGAAACACGGCAAGAACGATGCCGAGGCTACCCAGGAAGCCGGCAAACACAAGGTCATCGACTATCCCAAGCCGGACGGCACCGTGTCGTTCGACCGGCTGACCAATGTCAGCTTTTCCTCTACCAACCATGAAGAAAGCCAGCCTTGTCATCTGCATCTGGCCGATCCGGATATTCCGATGAAGGTGAATATGCCGAAATATGCCGAGCCGGCCCAGCGTTATTGCCCGGCCGGGGTATACGAGGTGGTGGACGACAAATTTGTCATCAACTTCCAGAACTGCGTGCATTGCAAGACCTGCGACATCAAGGACCCGAGCCAGAACATCACCTGGACGACGCCTCAGGGCGGGGACGGGCCGAACTACCCGAATATGTAGGTTTCCTCTGATCGGTGGCATTGCGGCATTCCCGGCCCGCCGGTGCCATCGGGTCGCCATATTGGCATGCCAGACACGGCCCCATGTCAAACTTTGATGAGCTGAAACGCGCCATGCNCCCCGAACAGCCAGNGTCGCGGCGCGAAAAACGCGCGGCGCGCACCCGTGCGCGGGCANTGTCGCCGGCACGTATCGTGATGAGCCTGCTAAGCCTGCCTCTTGTGGCGGGGGGCGTTGCCGTNTCGATCTATATCCGCACCAGCGATTATGATCCTCCGCAGGCGCTGGCGCATCTGGTGGCGCGGGCCGGGTGCGATGCATCGCTTTATGTTGGGCTGGCCCCGGCATATCGGGGCGGGTTGGGGTATCACGCGCGCAATGACGCTGATGGGGATGGGGTGGCCTGCGAGGTGTCGGTCCAATACGACATGGCCCCGGCTCAAAGCACTGAGATCGCCGCTCCGGCACCGGTTCGGGAAACGCCGGATCGCAAGGTGAGCGGAGCGAAGTTTATGAAACCGTAGATTTGAGAGTAGAATGATCACAGTTTTATTATGAGTGAGAGGTGTTTTTGATGGCAGATCTTATCCCGGCTGCGGCAAAGAAGAAAATGGAGACGGCCTGCAAGAAGGTGGCCAAGAACGTCGGCAAGACGGTGAAACCGATTGACGACAAGGGCAAGCTGGAAAAGGCGATCGTCAAGGCCTGTCAGAAGGAAATCAAGAAGGTCGACAAGACGGTGGTCAAGTTCTTTGCCGAAAAGCTGAAGGAAGAGTTGGCCAAGAAGAAAAAGATTCAGGCCGGGCCCAAGTCGATCCCCAAGGTCGATCCCAAATGGGTGCCCAAACCGCCGGGGTCGGGCGTGCCGTCACTGACCATCCCGATCACCGAATGGGAGGTGGATAAAAAGCTGGACACCAAGGCCAAGTTCTCGATCAAGGTCTGGGCCGACCCGCGCGATTTCGAAAAGCAGGACAAGGGCGTGATGGTGAATTTCACGGTGGTGAACTGGTGAAGGGAACGCCGCATAGGTGATACTGGACACCAGCAGGCCGCCTAAGACATCGGCAACGTCAGCGCCCAACCGCCTCTTGGCCAGAGTGAAGTGGTCCCATCCATTCGAACAGCTTGGCAGCTTTTCTAATGTGTAGCCAGTTCAGTGTTTAAGCTGTCAATTTTTTGTCTCGACGACCCCAATATGCCTTCTTCGGCGTTCTGCCCTGAAGGGAAGAATGGGGCCGTTCGGTGTTGTCGAACGTCACCCCGTTGCTGATCACCCGTCTGGCCTCTCGGCGCAGATAGGCGGTGATCTGGCGTGACCCAAAGAACGGGTATTTGGTGAACACGCGGTCGTTCTCTTTCATCATGTCCAGCGTCGCGCCATCGTTCCTGACCGGCGCATAGTAAAACGCAGAGCGGCTGAGCTGAACCAGCTTGTACTGCTGGCTGATGCTGAGCTTCGCCTGATCGCGACGGATCATGGTGCTATGCGGGCGTTCAGACCAGCGGGCGGTCTGCACAGACGAAACACGCAGCAAGTGGTTTGTTTTTAAGTACATGACATTACAGGAAGAATTGTGGTGGGTGATGAGAGGCTCGAACTCCCGA
>JGI24025J20009_10002787_pt1 | contig 12261 bp, 13 predicted proteins | sample Cruoilmetagenom3_FD_20009 | JGI IMG/M metagenome (IMG submission 20009)
ACAATCTGAGCTAAGCCACGAAGACAGAATGACATTAGTCTTGTTATCTTCATTGCTCTTTGTTATATTAACATAGATTAACATAGAATATCTGAACAGGCCCTGGTTGTCATTGCGAGCCACTGAGGGTGGCGTGGTAATCTCTTCTCAGGATAAACTTAGCGAAGTGAAGAATCTCCTTTTAAAAAGATAAATATAATGAGATTCTTCGCGGAGCCTGTACTGAGTAAAGTGAATGTGCTCAGAGCTGTCCTGAATGAAGTGAAGGGATGACAAGGTTATTTATTTTTAATGTATAAGAACATGTGTTTGTAAACACATCTTTTAAATAGTTCAATTTTATTAAAAACAAGCGAGAAAACCCATCTCCTTTTAAAAGATGGAATGAGAGCCCATAACCCTTTCTTGACAGGTGAATAATCTTTGTGTATACTTAGAATATGAAAACAAGAAAAACCCGCTATAGTTTATACAATCTCAACTATCATTTAGTCTGGATACCTAAACACCACAAACCTCTTTTAGTTGGAAAAATTGCTCAGGGCTTAAAAGAGCTTTTTAAAACCTCAGCTAAGCCAAAAGATGTTGAATTATTAACAGTAGAAATAATGCCAGATTATATTCACCTTTTTGTTTCCGCTCCTCCTCGCTATAGCCCTTCTAAGTTAGTAAATATCTTTAAAGGAGTAAGTAGCCGTAGATTAAAAGAAAAATATCCAGAATTAAAACAGAAACTTCCTAATAGGTTGTGGACAAGAACATACTATGTAACAACAGCAGGCACATTAACATCAGAGACTATTAAAAAATATATTAAGGAACAAACCTAATATGATAACAAGAACTTACAAATACAGACTGTATCTAACAAAGACCCAAGAAACCCTGTTTAATAGCCAGCTTTCTTCCTGTCGCTGGCTTTACAATCATTTTTTAGAAGAACGAAGAAACGCCTAAAAAAAGGATAAAAAGAGAATCTCTTGCTTTGATCAGATAAAAGAGATACCAAAGCTCAAGAAAGAAAGGCCAGAATTAAGTAAGATCCATTCTCAGGTTCTTCAAGATGTAGCTAGGAGGGTAGATAAATCTTTTCAGAACTTTTTCAGAAGGGTTAAGGAAAATAAGCGGGGAAGAAAGCAAAAACCAGGTTATCCTCGATTTAAAGAAAAGTATCGATATGATAGTTTCACCTATCCTCAGTCAGGGTTTTCACTTAGAGCAAATCAGAAAAAACCTAAACGTTCAAAGGCATATCTTTCTAAAATAGGTACTATCAAACTCAGATATCACAGACCCATTGAAAAACTCACCAAGATAAAAACCTGTACAATTATAAGAAGAATAGATAAATGGTATGCTTGTTTTACTGTTGAAATAAATAAAGAAGTTAAAGAAAAGAAGAAAATTGAAGATATAATGATAAAGAACATGGTAGGTATTGACGTTGGATTAAATAACCTTTTAGTCACATCTTATAAAGAAAAAATAGATAATCCAAGATATTTAAGAAAGTCAGAAGAAAAACTATCAAGAATTCAGAGAAAGCACTCAAGAAAGAAGCTAAAAAGCAAGAACAGGAGCAGATCAAGGTTAAAAGTAGCCAGAATACACGAGAGAATAGCTAATCAGAGATTAGATCTTTTTCACAAACTATCCAATAAATTAGTAAACAACTTTCAATTCATTGCCTTTGAAAACTTAAATATCAAAGGTATGGTTAAAAACAAATATTTAGCAAAATCAATTAGTGATGTTTCCTGGAAAAGATTCCTTCAAATGCTTGTCTATAAAGCGGAAGAAGCTGGTAGATGGGCTGTTGGAGTTAACCCTAAAAATACATCTCAAATCTGTAGTAATTGTTCAAAGATTGTTTCAAAAACCTTGGCTGTTAGAATCCACAAATGTCCTGAATGCGGTATGATGATAGATAGAGACATCAATGCTGCCAGAAACATTCTCAGATTAGCTCTATCTACCGTAGGAACTACGGGAATTAACGCCTGTGGAGTTGAGAGGTTGCTCTCGACTATGAAACAGGAAGCTTTACGCCTTCAGGTGTAGAGTAGTTCACATTAGTCTATAGTATTACAGAAATAATATAAATAGAATTAATATAATTAAATATAACAACATCTAAATCTAAATAATATCTAAAAATATGGAAAGAGATATTGCTTATCTTCCATATTTTTTTCACCATTTTTTGATTGAAAACAAAAATGATATTGAATATGTCACGATAGTATAACAATATAGTTTAACTTTATTGTTATATTGTATAATAATAAAGAGGAGATTTAGGTTTATTATAGAATATATAATAAATGCACATCTAAATGCTAAATATTATCTCAAAATACAATAAAAACATAATAGGAAAAGTAAAAATAATTGAATACTAATTATTATCTTAAAAGTTAATAAATATATAATAGAAATAGAAAGTCGAAGAAATAATTATTATAGGAGGTAAAAATGGCTGAACTTTTAAAAGTATCAGCAAAGTCAAGACCAAATTTGGTAGCAGGAGCCATAGCAGGAGTTATGAGAGAAAGTGGGTTAGTAAGAATTCAAGTAATAGGAGCAGGGGCATTAAATCAAGCCATAAAAGCAATTGCTATTGCAAGAGGATATGTCGCACCAAGTGGAATAAATCTTGTATGTGTACCATCATTTAAAGATATAATGATAAATGGAGAGGAAAGAACAGCTATTCTTCTCACAGTTGAGGATTATAGCAAAGTCCTTGTATAATAAAAAACTATAACTCTTTTTAAATAAAACTAAATATTATTTTAAAAAGGATAGATAATAAAATATTCAGATTATATTATATCTGTTTTTTCCTATTTAATCACAACGAAGCATCTTTCAAATAGTTATATTCCTTCCAAATTAATGAAATATCTTTGCTTACATGAGGTATTTTCTATTACTTTTATTTATCTGTCTATAATTCTTTATATTCAAACACAATTTATTTTTAACAATTTAGGTAATTTATGCTCTAAATATTTATTGTTATTTTTTAATGGTTTTATAATAATATATATAGAAGAGCTCCTATATTGATATTATAAAAGTTTAAATTTATTTGAATTATAAATGTGTTAGTACATAAAAAAGTTGGGTATAAATTTAAAACATATTTCTTAAAGAAAGGTAGAAAATGCCAGCAGATTTACATATTCATAGCAATGCTTCAGATGGTATTCTAAGTCCCTCTGAAATTGTAAAAATTGCAAAAAAGACGGGGTTAAGTGCCATCTCTATAACTGATCATGATAGTATAAATGGATTGGAAGAAGCTATCACTGAATCAAAAAAAAATGATTTAAATTTTATTCCTGGGATTGAGTTAAGCTCAGAGAGTGAGGAGTATGACTTACATATTCTTGGTTATTTTATTGACTATCATTCAAAGCAATTAAAAGAATTTTTAAAAGATCTTCAAAATAAAAGAGAATTAAGAGCAAAAAAGATAGTAAATAGACTTAAAAAAGCAGGAATAAAAATAGAATATGAACAAGTAGCAAAACAAAGTCATGGAGAATCAATAGGAAGACCTCATTTAGCAAGAACATTAGTTGAACTTGGTTATGCAAATTCAGTTCAAGAAGCATTTAGACTTTTTTTAAGAAGGGAAAAACCTTACTATGTAAAAAAATATGTAATTTCCCCAGAGAAAGTTATAAGAGTATTAATAAATGCTAAAGCTGTTCCTGTTTTAGCACATCCTTTCTCTGGTAATAATATTAGGTTTATACAACCATTAGTTAAAATTGGCTTAATGGGAATAGAAGTTTATCATCCTTCACACAGTAATTTTATGATAAATGAATTAATAAAAATAGCTGATGGTTATGGATTGATAAAAACAGGAGGAACAGATTTTCATGGAAATGAATCTATAATAAAACCCGAAATTAAAATAAAAAATATAGGTGATATAACTGTAACTGATGATGTAGTTGAAAAACTTTCCAAAAAAGCAAAGGAGCTTAGAAAATAGAAAAGATGATAGAAAATAAGAAATTTTCAATAATTACCTTTGGCTGTCAGATGAATAAATATGATTCAGAAAGAATTGCAGGACTTCTTCATAAGTGTAAAGCTCAGTTTGAAGAGGATATACAACATGCAGATATAATTGTCTTTAATACCTGCACAGTTAGAGAAAGTGCTGATGATAGATTGTTTGGTCAATTGGGTAACCTCAAGGGATTAAAAGAAAAAAAACCTGATTTGATAATAGCAGTTGGTGGTTGCTCAGCTCAGAGTTATGGTGAAAAATTACTATTAAAATTTCCTCAAATTGATATTGTTTTTGGAACACATAATATTGAAAGATTTCCATATCTGCTCAAAAGTAGAATATTAACCGGTAATAGAGTTATTGAATTGAAAAATAAAAGTACTTATGATATTTCATGTCTTCCATCTTCCAGGGAAAAATCATTCTCAGCATGGGTTTCAATTATGCGTGGATGTAACAATTTTTGTTCATATTGCATAGTTCCGTATGTTAGAGGGAGACAATCAAGCAGACCATCAAGTCAAATAATTAAAGAGGTTAATAATTTGGTTTCATCTGGAGTTATAGAAATAACCCTACTTGGTCAAAATGTAAATTCATATGGGAAGGATTTGGCAGATGATTTAAATTTTCCGAAATTATTAAAAAGTTTGAGGGAAATTTCTGGATTAAAAAGAATAAGGTTTATAACATCTCATCCAAAGGATTTTAACAGTGAAACAATAAAAGTGGTAGCAGAATCTGAGAGATTATGCAATCATTTTCACCTTCCATTACAAGCAGGATCTAACAAGGTATTAAAAGATATGAATAGAGGTTATAGAAAGGACGAGTATTTAAAAATAATTGAAGAGATATACAGCATGACTCCAGATGCTAGCATAACAACTGATATAATAGTTGGTTTTCCGACAGAAACCGAGAAAGATTTTCTTGAAACATTGGATGTAGTAGAAAAAGTAAAATTTGATAATGCTTTTACTTTTATATATTCACCAAGACCGGGAACTAAAGCTATAAAATTTAATAATAATTTTTCACATAAAGAAAAAATGAGTCGTTTTAAAAGATTGTTAGAAAAACAAACTTCTATAAGTCAGATGAAAAATGATCAATTAATTGGTAAAAGTTCTGATGTTTTAGTAGAGGATTTCTCAAAGAAGGATAAAGAAATGCTTATGGGTAGAACAAAAACAAATAAGATTGTTAATTTTAAAGGTGATTCAAATCTAATTGGTAGAATAGTTTATGTAGATATAATATCTGCAAAAGCTCATTACTTAATTGGAAAATTAAAGTTGTAAAGAGGTAATTAGATGTCAGGCATATCTTTAGGAATAATAGCACCTCATCCTCCAATCATAGTTCCACCAATTGGAAGCGAGTATGATCTTAAACAGGTAGAAAAAACTATTTCAGCTCTAAAGAAAGTAAATAAAGACATTAGACAGATAAATCCTGAAATTTTAATTACTATTTCTCCTCATGGTCCAGTATATCGTGATGCATATGCAATAAGAGTACAAAATATATTAATGGGAAGCTTATCAAATTTTGGTTATAAGCAAATATCAATCCAAATGAAAAATGATGCTGCATTTATTGAATCACTAATAGAAAATATGAATAAGAATTCAATAAAGGCGATAAAAATAGATGAAAATGAAGATTTTATTTATGGTCAAAATGAATTGGATCATGGAGTAATAGTTCCTCTTTATTACCTAACTAATGAAGATAAATACAATTTGATTAGTCTCTCAATATCTTTTCTAAATTATCAAAATCATTATAAATTTGGAAAAGTAATTAATGATACTGTTAAAGAAACTGGAAAAGACGCTGTTTTTATAGCAAGTGGAGATTTGTCTCATAGATTAAAACCTGGAGCACCAGCTGGTTTTCATCCAGATGGTGAGAAATTTGATAAGAAGATAGTTGAGATAATAAATAGTTCAAGGTTTGATGAACTATTCCAATTAGACGATAAATTAATTTACAATGCTGGAGAATGTGGATTACGTTCAATATTTGTTCTTGCAGGCTGTTTTGATGGAAAGGATGTAGAATCCAAAGTATTATCATATGAAGGTCCGTTTGGTGTAGGTTATATGGTAGCAGAAATTATTCCTATCTAATAAAGATATAGTGAAATTTATAGGAATATGTATTAAAGAGAGATACATAGTATCAGAAATTATCTATATTAAAAATAATAAATATTAATTTATAGAAATTTATAAAAAAAGTTGAATATATAACTTAAAAATATAATTATTTAAAACAAGATAAAAAAAGTGGGAAAAATGGATAAATATGTAGAACTTGCAAAAAAAGCTGTTGAAAAATATATAAAAGAGGGTAAAGTTCTATCACATAAAAACATGCTTGAAGAATTTACTGAAGAAAAATCTGGGGTTTTTATATCTATAAAAAAGAAAGGTGAACTGAGAGGTTGTATTGGAACGATTTATCCCACAAAGAATAGCATAGTCGAAGAAATAATTTCTAATGCAATATCATCTTCTACAAGAGATCCTCGTTTTTTTACTGTTAGAAATGAGGAGTTGAGGCTTTTAACTTATAGTGTGGATATTTTAAGTGAACATGAAAAAATAGAAGATATATCACAACTTGATCCTGAGAAATATGGAGTCATAGTTAAATCGGGACGTAAAACCGGATTATTACTGCCAGATCTTGAAGGAGTAGATACACCAGAAATGCAAGTTAATATTGCAAAAAGTAAAGCTGGTATATTTCCTGATGAAGAATTTGAGATATATCGTTTCACAGTTACTCGTCACAAATGAAGCATTTATATGATGTTTCATCAGAAGATAAGAAAATTTGCAGTAGAGATTATTTTATAAATTTCTTACAAAAATACATATTATTAATTTAAATTTTTCAGAACTTTATTAAATGAAAATAATTGCAAAAGAAAATAAAAAAAAGAGAGTAATAGCACTTGTTGGTCCTACTGGCATTGGTAAAACAAAAATATCAATTGAAGTTTCAAAGAAGATAAATGCTGAAATAATTTCCGCGGATTCAATACAGGTATATATTGGAATGGATATTGGTACTGCAAAACCGACAATTGAGCAGAGAAAAGAAATTACTCATCATATGATTGATATTTGTTCTCCAGATCATATAATGACTGTTACTGAATTTCAAAGATTAGCAAGAAAATGCATTGATGATATTTCAAATAGAGGAAAAATCCCATTTTTGGTTGGTGGTTCTGGATTATATATTAGATCGGTAATTGATGATTTGCATTTTGCAGATAATATATCTAATAAAAGAGAGAGAGAGAAATTAAAGAATAGGGTAGAAACTGAAGGAATAAAATCGTTGTATATGGAATTGATTAAAGTGGATGAAGAATATTCAAAAAAAATTGGCTCTAACGATATAAGAAGAATAATTAGAGCGTTAGAAGTGTATTATACATCTGGTAAAAAATTCTCATCCTTTCAAAAACAATGGAAAGAAAGAAAGTCCATTTATGATTTAACCATGATTGGGTTAAATAAAAATAGAGATGAACTATATAATGATATCGAAAAAAGAGTAGATGATATGATAAGTTCAGGGTTTTTTGATGAGGTTGAAGGATTAATAAAAAAGGGATATGGAAACAAATTGGCTTTAAAACAGGCAATAGGTTATAGAGAAGTTCTCTCCTTTTTTAATGATGAATTGACAAAAGAAGAAGCTATAAACCTTATTAAGAAAAATACAAGAAATTTCGCAAAAAGACAATTAACGTGGTTAAGGGCTGATCCGAGAGTAAATTGGTTTTTTATCAAAAAGAATAAGAAATTTGATAGTATAATTAAGAAAATAATTGAAATTATATTGTAAAAAAATAATTGTTTGAACAATTAAAATAGAAAAATCATTTTATCGGGTATTTATTATAAGGGGTGTAAAAATTGAAATTTACAAAGATGCATGCATTGGGTAATGATTTTATTATTGTTAATTCATTATTTGAAGAAAATGATATTCCACCTCATCTTATAAAAAATATCTGTGAGAGATGTTATGGAATTGGTGCAAATGGTGTAGTTGTTCTACTACCTTCTGATAAAACAGATTTTAGAGCAACTATATATAATGCTGATGGCTCAGAAGCTGAAATAAGCGGAAATGGTGTTAGATGTTTGGGTAGATACATATCTGACCTGGGATTAATGCAAAAGAAAAAATTTAACATAGAAACCTTGGCTGGAATAAAGGAGATAATAATCAAAAAAAGGGAAGGTATAATTAATAAGATCAGTGTGAACATGGGAACACCAGAATTTAAAAGGGAAAAGATTCCTATAAGAGGGAAGGATGGAGACCCATTAAATGAAGAAATCTTTATAGGGGATAAACAAAAAATTTTTGCTTCTTGTCTCTCTATTGGTAATCCCCATTGTGTAATTTTTGTGGATGATATAGATAAAGCTCCAGTAAAAAAATTAGGTCCAATTTTGGAGAAACATAAACTTTTCCCAAATAATACAAATATTGAATTTGTAGAAGTGAAAAATAAAAAAGAGATTTATATTAGAATATGGGAGAGGGGAGTAGGGGAGACAGAATCTTGTGGAACTGGAGCTTGTGCAGCAGCTGTTGCATCAGTATTAAAAAATAAAACTGAACGAAAATTGGATGTACATCTTTTAGGTGGAAAATTAGAAATTCTGTGGCGTGAGAAAGATAACAATATTATCTTAACAGGTGCTGTAGATTATGTGTATAGAGGTAGACTTTCAGATAGCTGGCTTTTGTCTCAATATGATAGGGAGTGACTAGTAAAAATTGTATTATTATAGTTATTATTATCAGGTTTAATTCTTATATTTTTCTGAAAAATAACTAATTGGAGAAAGATTAAATATTAAAAAATCAACAGAAAATACAACAAAAATAACCACTATAGAACCACGCGAAAAAGCCATTTTAGTAGGCATTAAACTTCCACATCAAACATTATATCAAATTGAGAAATCATTAAAAGAACTTGCTAATTTAGCAATCACATCAGGTGCAGAAGTGGCTGGAGAAGTAGTTCAGATAAGAGATTCATTTGACCCCAGGTATCTAATAGGTCTTGGCAAAGTTAATGAATTATCAGAAATGGTTAATTCGCTTAATTCAAATACTGTTATTTTTGATGATGAGCTTACATCTTCTCAACAGGATAAACTGAATAAGAAGATAGGTGTAAAGGTGATTGATAGAACAGCTTTAATATTAGATATATTTGCACAACATGCACATAGCTATGAAGGTAAACTACAGGTTGAGTTAGCTCAAATGAATTATTTACTTCCAAGACTTAAGGGAAGAGGAATAGAAATGTCAAGATTAGGAGGAGGAATAGGGACGAGAGGACCTGGTGAAACAAAATTGGAAGTGGATAGAAGAAAAATTATGAAGAGAATTAGCTTATTGAAAAAAGATATAGACCAATTAAAAGTTCATAGAAATGTTCAGAGACAAAAGAGAAAAGGGAAAAAAATACCATTAGTATCATTAGTCGGATATACAAATTCAGGAAAATCAACACTGTTAAATTTCTTATGTGATAGTAATGTTGAAGTTAATAATAAGTTATTTGTAACCTTAGACCCAACAATTAGAAGGAGAGAAGTAGGTGGTGGAAGAGTGCTGTTATTTTCCGATACTGTGGGTTTCATTAAAAAATTACCCCACCAACTTATTGCTGCTTTTAAATCTACTCTCGAGGATGTTAAGCAATCGGATATACTACTTCATATTATTGATTCATATCATCCAAACATGGAAGAGCAGATAGAAGCAGTTAATAAGGTTCTGGTTGATATTGGAGCTAATGAAAACATTATACTTATGGTTTTTAATAAAATAGATCTCCTTTCAAGGTTAGAAATAAATAGACTAAAAGAAAGATACCAGGATGGAGTTTTTATATCTGCATTAAAGGGTAATGGAATAGATGTTCTGATTAAAAGGCTGATAAAAGTTATTGATAGAAATACAGTTGAGGTGATATTATCAATCCCTTATAAAAATACTAATATCCTTTCATATCTTCACGAATTAGGTAAGGTAAGAGAAAAAACTTATTTGGAAAATTCTATTGAAGTAAGAGCACTCATACCAAAACATGCTCTACAAAGAGTTGAATGTTTCAAAATAGATAAAGCAGTGAAAGCATAATCTAAAATATTTTCCTTATTAATGCGATTACTTTTCCCAATATTTTAACATTGGATAATATTATCGGTTTCATAAGATCGTTTTCTGGTTGTAAGCGTATTTTACCATCCTCCTTAAAGAATCTTTTTACTGTAGCTTCGTCTTCTACCAATGCAATCACAATATCACCATTTTCAGCAGTGTTCTGTCTTTTTGTTACCAGTAAGTCTCCAGGCTTAATTGCTGCATTTATCATACTTTCACCCTTCACTCTTAACATAAAATTATCTTTAGAACTGATAAAATTATTAGGAAGTGGAAAATATTCATCAATATTTTGTTCTGCTAAAAGTGGTGTTCCAGCAGCAATTTTACCTACAATTGGAACTGAAACAAATTTCTTTCCTAAAATCCCTTCATATTTTATAGATGGAGACATTACTTCAATTGCCCTGGGTTTTAATGGATCTCTTTTAATATATCCTTTTGTTTTTAGTTTATCTAAATGACTCTGAACAGTTGCTGGAGAACTAAGCCCCACTGCTTTGCAGATTTCTCTAACTGATGGGGGATAAGCCTTTTTAATAATAAACTCTTCAATAAAATCTAAGATCTGTTTTTGTCTCTTTGTAAGTTTTTCACCAATCATCAATATTCTCCTGTTATTTAATAAACCTTTTATAAAATATATTTTTTTTAATATATCATAAATTTTATGAAAAAGCAAACGTAGGTTCGATTAATAATCTTTTGTTAATTCTTTAAATTTTTGCTAAAATCACTCAATACAAATTAAAATATAGAATATGATGATCTTTTGATTATAAATAATAATGTTATAAAGAACTACTGAGAAAACCCCACCCGCTTGCGGTGGTGATGAATCGGTAAGATATAAAAAATGAGAAGAAGGATAAAAAAGTAAAGAAAATATATGTTGGATAAAGATAGAATTGAAAAAGAAAAATTAGAAATGATAAAAAAACTGTTTAATAAGGCTTTTTTAAAACTAAAGAAAGCAAATCTACATGATATATCAAAGAAATCAGATGTCAGTTATATAACAACCAAAGAAGGTCATAAACAAATTGTAATTCCATATTTAAATAGGGAAATTATTGTAGATATGAATGATAAAAATATTTACTGGTCTGATAATATGGAAAAAATAGATCTACATTTAAGTGTGATAACTATACATTACCTTTTAGGATGTACATCAAGAGAAACAGGGGAGGGGTGGATATCATACAGAGAGATTCCGGATGCCTTATTTTACGCAAAAACAATTCCTGGTACTTTATCTCCCTTAGTCAAAATCTTTTCGGAAGAACCAAATAGGTTGCTTTTAACAGCAAAAAAACTTAATGGTGAAAATATTTCAATAGGGGATATGGGAATTGTATTAAAACCATTTCCAAAATATCCTGTTTTATTCGTTTTTTATAAGGCTGATGAGGAATTTCCTACAAATGCAAATGTTTTATATGATAAATCTGTGAAGAATCTGCTATCTGCAGAAGAAGTAAAGGTATTAACAATATTTCTTATAAAAGAATTAATAAATGCAAAAATTTAAGAATATAACCTGTTAGATTTTAACTTTGTTAAAAAGGATTTATATTTAGCTAATAAAATGGTGATAAATAGGTGAAAATTAGAAAAGGTGCTATTTTTTCAATAATTTTTAATTTTATTATTTTAATTTTATTGATATTTTTAATTGTAATAATACCCATATATCCAAAACAAAAGGAATTCAAACCGGATCTTGAATTAATGCTAAGTATAGATAAAGATCAACTAAAAATTGGGGATGAGGTTCTAATTAAATATAAAATAAAAAATAACGATAATATATCTTATAAAAAGGGATGTTATTATATATTTTTAGAACTTAAAGAAAAGGATAAAAATGTAAAATTAAAGATAGCTGACCTAAGTCATGATATTCATTCTAAAAAAATACTGAAGGGTGTATTTCCCTGGAAAATAGAATTTATACCCAAAAATTCATCTGAAAATTTCTTGAATTTAGC
>JGI24025J20009_10002788_pt1 | contig 12246 bp, 11 predicted proteins | sample Cruoilmetagenom3_FD_20009 | JGI IMG/M metagenome (IMG submission 20009)
ACTACAACTCTGCCTTGGTGCATCTAAAAGATACCGTGGGGCTCACGGGTAGCTCACGCCTGTGGAGATCTCGCCTCTACAACCATCCTTCGGAGGCTGGCTGCAAGCGGGGTCGTGGAAGCAGGAACTGCATGCGACCCTCCTCAATTTCGAGGAGTCGCTGGAAGCCCACGACTTTAGTTGTGGGAGGAAGTCACTGACTGTTGGGATTCTTAAAAGTCAACCAGACGGAAGCTGATCATAAAAAACTCTCTCTTTTGTTTTGTTGTTCTTGTCTCTTTTAAATTTAATATTGCACCGAAGGCGGGATTTGTAGCCTAAATTTATAAAAGCAGGCTTTGGATTAATAATCATAGAAAAACTATAAATTAAGAAACATTGGGAGGAGACAAAATGAAGGTGAGCAGAATTGATGAGATGAGGAAGTTGGACGGAAGAGCTACAGCAGAATTCGGCATCTCTCAAGAGATCTTGATGGAAAATGCGGGGGACGCGGTATGCTCTGTGATGCTCAAAGAGCTTGGCATAAAAAATCGAAAGTTTGTTGTTTTTTCTGGGACCGGCAACAACGGTGGAGACGGGTTCGTCGTTGCCAGAAAGATTCTCTCAAATGGAGGGGATGCAAAGGTCTTCCTCTTGGGCGACCGATCTAGACTAAAGGGCCCAGCAAAAAAGAATTTTGAGATGCTGCAGAGGCTAAAAATAGAGATTCAAGATGGCAAATCTCTCGAGTGTGCGGAGGCTGAAATTTGCTGTGCAGATGCCGTGGTGGATGCGATATTTGGCACGGGCCTCACGAGAAACGTTGCTGGACCTGCCAGGGATTTAATCAATCTAATAAATGAGAGCGGCAAGCCTGTGTTCAGCGTAGACATTGCTTCTGGAATAAATGGGGACACTGGAGAGATCATGGGATGCTCAGTGAAAGCAGATTATACTACAACCTTTGGCCTCCCTAAAATAGGGAATATGCTCTATCCTGGATACGAGCGAGGGGGGAAGCTCTATCTTTCTCACATATCTTTTCCGCCTTCTCTCTACGAGCCAGGTTCAATCAAAGTCGAGGTTCCTAAACCCAATCCACTTCCAGAGAGAGACCCGAATAAAAACAAGATGGGCTATGGACCAGCCTTGTTCATTGCTGGAGCGACGAATTACAATTGGGCTCCAATTGCTTCTGCTTATTCTATGCTTAAGGCAGGAGGAGGGTATTCCTATTTGGCCTGTCCCAAATCTCAGGTGCCGTTTCTTGCTCAGGAAGGGAGGGAGGTGGTTTTTCTTCCCCAACTGGAAACAAGTTCAGGAAGTGTTGCTCTAGAAAATAAAAAGGAGCTTTTGGAGCAATCCGGAAGAATGAGGATGGTTATGATTGGGCCTGGACTTTCTCTGAACGAAGAGACCCAGGAGTTGGTAAGAGAGTTAGCCAGAGAAATCGAAAAACCGCTGTTGATAGACGGAGACGGAATCACAGCCATTGCCAAAGATGTAGAGCTCATCAAAGGGAGGAAAGCGCCCACCATACTCACTCCTCATTCTGGGGAGATGGCCAGAATTACAAAAAGAGAAAGAACTGAAGTAGAAAGAAGCAAAGTGGATATTTTGCAACAAACATCTAAGGAATTAAATGCCATTATTGTTTTGAAAGGGCCTCACACTTTGATTGGATATCCAGACCAAAGAGTTTTGATTAGTGTCAGTGGGGTTACTGGAGGTAAGGCAGGTATGGCTACCGCAGGAAGCGGAGATGTGTTAAATGGTACCATTGCTGCCATGTTTTGTTCGGGATTAAAGTTGGAAGAGGCAGTGCAAGCGGGAGTTTTCATCCATGGATTGGCTGGAGATCTGGCTGCAAAAGAGATAGGATCAGATGGAATGGTTGCTAGAGACGTATTGAATTATCTCCCTTTTGCGGTTAAACACTACAGAGAGGATTTTGACCAAATTTCCGAAAATTATTATGGAAGCTTCTGTTTGATATAACAAGATGAAGAGGAGGGTAGAAATCTCTCTTTCTAATTGCTTTTATTAGAAATTAGATGGTTTGATAAGGTTTGGAAATTGACATCAATAATTATATTACAAAATGGAGAGGGAGGATGAAAGATCTCAAATCAAAGTTTATTGGAAGCTTAATTGGCACCGGAATAGGAGATTCTCTAGGAGCAGGCATTGAGGGATTCCCGGGACATAGAGAAGTAAGAGAGATTGGTCCGAGGTATACTGATGATACTGCGATGATGATCGGAGTGGCTGAATCTTTGATTGAAAACAAAGGGTTTGACGGAGAGTATATGGCAAAGAAATTTGTCGAAAATTATTATACCGAACCCTGGAGAGGTTATGGATTTGGTCCACCTAGAATCTTTGATTTAATAAGATCTGGAGTGAGCTGGGAAGAGGCTGCTAAAGAAAGATATCCTGGAGGGTCGTTTGGAAATGGTTCAGCAATGCGAATAGCTCCGGTCGGTATTTTTTGCTATGATGATCCAGTTCAATTGAAAGAGAGGGCCTACGGATCTAGCAGGATCACTCACTGCCACCGATTGGGAATGGAAGGAGCGGCTTTGCAAGCGAGAGCGGTGGCTTTAGCGGTGAGAGAGGATCCCTTATTTTTAGAAAAATTGATTGATTTCACAGAAGTTGGTCTCTATAAAAGAAAGTTGAAGAGTGTGAAAAGATTATGGAGTAGAAAAGAAGAAAGGGAAGAAATAGTGAGAGAGTTAGGGAATGGGATTGAGGGTTTCAATTCCGTGCCAGCGGCTATCTTTTCCTTTTCAGCCAATAAAAGCTTTGAAGAAGCTCTGGTGTACGCGGTGAGTTTAGGGGGCGACACGGATACTATTGGAGCGATGACCGGAGCAATTGCTGGAGCTTATTGGGGTATGGAAGGCATTCCAGGAGGATGGAAAAACAAACTCGAAAACAAAAAATACATTGAAGAACTGGCCGGCAAATTATGGCAAATAAAAACAGAGGGAGGAAGAGAAGATTAAAAAAAAGTATGTGTATTAGCTTTGATTCGTGCTTTTGCGCAATAGGCGGGAAAATTGGTAATACAACCTAGAGGATAAAAGGGGGTGGTTACAAAATATGCAAGGAATGAAAATTTTGTCCATGTTCAAGCAGAGTGAAATGCAAAAATTTAAGGGGTTTGAGGTTCTGAGTTTCGATTGCTATGGAACCTTGATTGATTGGAAGAATGGAATTCTAAATGCACTTAGACCCCTCTTTTCGAGCCGAGAGATAGGCTGCCCTAATGAAGAGATTCTCGAATCATACGCCGAGTTTGAGCGGGAATTGGAACAGCAAGAATACATCGGCTACAGAGAGGTTCTCAGAAGGGGGGTTGAGAAGTTTGGAGAAAGAAAAGGATTTGAGCCAAAAGCCAACGAGCTGGACTGCCTCGCAGACTCACTGAAAGGGTGGAATCCTTTCCCGGACACGATCGGAGTCTTGAAAACGCTGAATAAACGTTTCAAACTTGCGATCATCTCAAACATTGATGATGATCTGCTTACACGCACTGTGGATCGACTAAAAACAAGGTTTGATTGGCTAATTACTTCACAGCAAGCGAGGGTCTACAAACCATCAAAGAGGATGTTTGAGTTTGCTCTTGAGAAGATGGACATTTCTCCGGCAAAAATACTGCACGTCGCACAGAGCATGTACCACGACATTATCCCGGCAAAGTCCATGGGTCTCTCGACTGCTTGGATCGATAGAAGAAGAGGTAAAAAAGGCCCAGGTGCTACACCTTTGGCATATTGCAGACCTGATATTAAAGTTCCTGACTTAGAATCTCTGGTTTCGCTGATAGGAATGAAATAGAGTAGAGAAAGGGGAAAAAGATATGCCTGCTGCGACATGGCTTGCGGGGTTTGCAATCGTTAGGATAAAAGGGGGGAAATATAGAAGCACTGGCTGGATTAGATTTCTTGTGCTTTCTCTGCAACATCTACTAGAATATCAACGCTCGATTTCAGCTGCTTTGTATTTCCCAAGAAAGCGTCGGGAGCCTCCAAGCTTATTTTATTTTTTTGGATTAACATGAAAAATAGGGATGGNTTCTTCAAGCTTAGAATTTTCTTCTGAAGGGGCGGATCCACTATTCTCAGGGTTATTGCTTCGTCACTTCCCTTTACCTTAAACAATTCATCAAACTCAGGATTTTCAACCCGTGTGAGCCTCATCTCTTTTACGGAAAGACTTTTTTTCATCGACAGGGGGATGCTTCTCATTGAATAAGCCTTGTACCAATACACAGCTAGAGAAAATTCGGCAGGTTTTGGTAGATTTAATCTTATCGTGGTGAATGGGACTCCGTACTCGCGAAACCCTCCGTAGGAGATGCTTACTTCATGCCCTCTATACTCGCCTTCCATTTTCGGCCAACGCAGAAAAGATGCTTTTCTAAAGCTTAGTCCCGCTTGGTGTGCAAGCCTACCCCATTCCTTGTTGCGTCTCTCGTTCCATTGCTTAGAAAAAATTCCCATTTTTTTTTGTAACAAAAGACCTTACCATACAAATAGTTTTTCTTACCGTACGATGACGTGTCAAGTTTTGGGGGAAACAAGAGAGGAGGTATAAAACCACAGTTTAAGGCCAACTAAGCTAGACTTATTCGTTTGCGGGTTGTCTTGGACATTGATCAAAAAATTGAGCGAAAATGTAAAAACGATAAGTTTAATAGGAGGGTTAACATCGGATAGTGAACGAGGTCGGTTCTGGAGGGGTATCATGAAAGCTTATGCGGATTGCATTCCTTGCTTCCTTCGACAAGCTCTTGAAGCGGCAAGAATGGCTACAGATGATGAAGAGGTTCATGAGGAAGTGCTGAGGAAGGTGATGAAGTATCTTAGCAGCGAATCTCTAGACAAAACGCCCGCGGAATTGTCCAAGAAAGCTCACAGCATCGTGAAAGAGATTACAAACTGTAACGATCCCTATCTAAAAGCAAAACAGAGGGACAACAAGACAGCCAAAAGGTTGTACCCCAAAGTTAAGCGAATGATAACCAGCTCAGCAGACCCGTTGTTGACGGCAATCAAACTTGCAATTGCAGGGAACATCATCGATCTTGGTGTATCAAGCAGTTACGATGTTGAGAAGACTATGACAAACGTGCTAAAAACTGATTTCGCCATTGATGAGTACAAAAGTCTCAAAAAAGATCTGGATAAGGCTGAGCAGGTGCTATACATAGGAGACAACGCTGGCGAGATATTTTTTGATAAACCCCTCATGGAATATCTGTCAGAACTGGGCAAAAAAATTGTTTATGCGGTGAGAGACGAACCAATAATAAACGATGCCACAGTCGAGGATGCGGAGTTTGCGGGAATTGAAGATGTTGCAAAAGTGATCACCGCGGGAGGTGGCGCGTCGGGCGCTGTTCTCGATCTTTGCTCTCCTGAATTCGTTGAGTGTCTTAGGAATGCTGAGGTGGTAATTTCAAAAGGTCAAGGCAACTATGAGTCTTTGAATGAGGAGCAGGCATACTTCCTTTTGATCGTGAAGTGCAAACCAATCGCCAAAGACTTGGGAGTGAAAGTTGGGGACCTTGTTCTAAAAAAGGGGGGAAAGCAATAAAACTAGAGGGCTCAACAAAACACCCTCAAAGATGCTTTAACGTTCAAAAGTAGAACAGGACATAATAAATGCTGAAGGAGAGGGCTTTGAGGATTGTGAAAACTTTTAATATCGCTTTGAGTTTTAGTATAAAGTGCCTGATTAGCACAAATTAAAACTAGGAGGAAGTTCTCCAAAGAGAGGAAAAATGAAGGATGAGGCAGATGAGATAGATGAGATAAAGCGAAGGATGCTTGAAGGAATGGCTAAGCAGAGCTATCCGAGCGAACCATTGAGAATGGATGAAAGAAGTTTCGAACAGACACTGAGCGATTATCCTGTTGTAGTCGTGGACTGCTACGCAGACTGGTGTGCACCGTGCAGAATGATGTCGCCCATGATCAAAGAGCTATCCAGAGAGTTTCAGGGAAAAATTGTGTTTGGGAAAGTGAACATTGACGAGAGCAGAGAAATTGCAGTGCAGTTTGGTGTTCAGTCAATTCCAACCCTGCTGATTTTTAAAGAAAACAAACTGGTTGATAGGGTGATTGGTGTTGTGCAGAAGGACCGTCTTGCCGAACACCTGCTTCAATACGTGCAGCAAGTATAAGGCTTTATACCGGTTTCACGGCTAACGGGGGCATAGAAGGCACCAAAAGGCACCATTTGCATTTTAACACCGATAACTAAATTAGGAAATACTGACAAGAAGAATAGGTAAAATTATATCCTTTGGGTTCTAAAGCTAGAGGGTTAGAAGTCAAAGCCATTTTCGTTGATTGACACAGAGTCGTGTTCTTGTGGGTATTATACGCGTATGCCTAGACCAGTGCCTGTTAGGCACCTTCAGGACTTTGTCTGATAAAGCAGGGCTAACGAGGGTTTGGGGTTGGGCAAAGCGAGCTCACAATAGTATCATTTATATACAACCTAAACCTTAAATCCAACCTACAATGGTGCGTCTTTGCATTAGCAGTCAAACGCCTTTTATCAGGTTTTACTTAACCTATGAAGACCTCCTGGCAAAATATGGGGACCTCCCTGATCCCTTGCCAATCTCCCAGCTTGTTGAGGGGGAAGATTACGCTTTTACTCCAGGAGGGGTCCCAATGATGGTTTACCCTTTGATGAAGGAAATGATGAAGAAAGGCTGGATTAGGGACATTCAATGGGTCACCCTCAACCCAATCGGACCGCCCAGGATCGAGGTGGATAAGAAGATAATAATTCATAGTATAACCCTAAATCCAAGAGATCTGGGTTCTTACTCAAAGTTTAAAGAGGATCTATGGAGGGCAATGCACAATCTCGGAAAAGCCCCGGTGAGGTATTCAAATGCCGGAGCCTACGCGAAATACAACTGGTTTTGTGCGGCAAGAATGCTCACGCTGCTGCCAGAGGTGGACCTGTTTTTTGTTCATGATTTTCAGCAACTGCAGGTCGGAGCGATGCTCGGACTTACCGCCCCCACGGTCCTGAGATGGCACATACCTCTGCGATTGGAAAATGTCTCCCCCTCAATTCGCCGTTTTATAGTCAAGTCAATGGAGAATTTTGATTCTGTTATTGTGAGTTGCAAAAGAGACCTTGAGGGGTTGATAAGAGCGGGCTACCATGGGGTGGTAAAGCAGGTCTACCCTTATGTAAATCAGAGGATATGGTCTGCTCCATCAAAGAGGGACCTGGATGAGTTTTGTGAGCTCACAGGAATAAAGGAGGATGACAGGGTCATCTTGGTCGTGGCGAGGATGGACAAGATCAAGGGGCAGGACACGGCAATAAAGGCATTGCACAAGCTGAAGAATCCAAAACTCAAGCTTGTGCTGATAGGGAACGGAAGTTTCTCCGGCAGCAAGGTGGGAGGTTTGGCTCATCCAAAGAGCGTCGCTTGGAGAGGTTACCTAGAAGGGCTAACAAAGGAGCTTGGAGAAGAAGAAAGAGTCGTCTTCACAGGGTATCTTCCTCAGAACCTGGTTATGGCAGCCTATGAGAGGTGTGACGTTGTCGCTTTGCCCTCGACGATGGAAGGCTTCGGTCTAACCGTGCTGGAAGGGTGGCTTTACAAGAAACCGGTGATAACCAGCAAAGGATGCGGTGCTTCCGAACTAGTTATAGAGGATGTTAACGGGTATCTTTTTGAGCCCAACAACGAAAGCGAGTTAAAAGAAAAGATTAAGCTGGCTCTAAAGAATGATTCGGCACGGCTGGGTGAAAGTGGATTTAACATGTGCAAGCAATGCTACATTGAGAAGGGAACAAAGGCAGAGCACGAGGCGTTCGAGGAAGCGATCGAGCGTTACGAGAGTACCCAAAAGCTTGATTGAGCATGAAAACTGAAAACCTTCGGGAAGATATGGTTTGCAAGCGGTGCAAACCAACCACAAGATTGACCAGAGTATGCGGCTTTTCTTATGGAGAATTTTCTTGGATGAAAAGGGCGGGAATTAAATTCAAGGATATGCTAATGCAAAAACGTTATTAATGCACAATCTTTGAGGAAAGATTGAAAGATGATCATATCAATTGCATCTGGGAAGGGAGGAACAGGAAAGACCACCGTGGCTGTCAATTTGGCTCTGACTCTCTCTGAAAGTGAGGACATTCAGCTTCTTGACTGTGATGTCGAGGAGCCCAATGCACACCTCTTTTTGAGACCGGAGATAAAGGAGAGCTATCCTGTCACAATCCCCGTGCCCGTTATAGATGAAGAGAAGTGCGATCATTGCGGAAAGTGTTCCCAGTTCTGCGAGTTCAACGCGTTGGCTGTGCTAGAGAGTGGGGTGATGGTGTTTGAGGAACTGTGCCATGGATGTGGGGGTTGCGGGATCGTCTGTCCGAAAAATGCGATAACCGAAAGAAACAGAGAGATAGGACAGATAGAGAAAGGATTTGCAAAAAACTACGCTGACAAAAACCTGGCTTTTGCCCTCGGAAGACTGAACATAGGGGAAGCGATGGCGTCCCCCTTGATAAGGAAGGTGAAGGAAGAGATTGATAGGGGGAAGACAGCCATCCTGGACGTGCCTCCAGGAACCTCATGTCCCGTGATAGAATCAATCTATGGATCAGACTGCTGCCTGCTCGTCACTGAGCCCACTCCGTTTGGTCTCTATGACCTTAAGCTGGCGGTTGGACTGCTTAAGAAACTTGGGATTCCCTTTGGCATCGTGATAAACAGATCGACTGGAGAGAAAGACGGAGACAGAGATGTAGAAGAGTATTGCAGAAAGGAAAAGGCGCCTGTGCTGATGAAGATTCCGTATGACAGACAGATTGCTGAGCTGTACTCAAAAGGAGTGCCATTCATTGAAGAAATGCTTGGATGGAAAAAAGAATTTCTAAACCTGTTGGCCAGAGTAAGGGAGATCGTAGAATGAAACAACTCACAATAATAAGCGGGAAGGGAGGGACAGGCAAGACGACCATCGCAGTTTCATTTGCGTCCCTGGCAAAGCAGAAGGTTTTGGCGGATTGTGATGTTGATGCACCCGACATGCATCTCATCTTGAAACCAAGGATAATAAAAAGTGAGGAGTTTAGAGGCTCAAAGCGTGCGGTAAAAAACGATGACTTGTGCACCGATTGTGGTAGATGCGAAGCCGAATGCAGGTATGGGGCGATAAAAGATTTGAGGATTGATCCGATAAAATGCGAAGGGTGCGGTGTTTGCGTACAGGTATGCCCGACCCACGCAATATCACTGAGGGAAAATATTTCGGGTTGTGCATTTATTTCAGAAACGAGATATGGGCCAATGGCTCATGCAAGGCTAAACATTGCAGAAGAAGCATCGGGCAAGCTGGTCTCGGTAGTCAGAGAGAATGCGAAACAGCTTGCAGAAAAACACAAAAAAAGCCTCATAATAATTGATGGCCCTCCGGGAATTGGCTGTCCTGTGATTGCTTCTTTAACGGGCGTCGATCTCGCTCTGATTGTCACAGAACCAACCCTATCGGGAATTCATGATTTGAAAAGGATCTATGGCGTGGCAAAGCATTTTAGAATCAGGTCTCTGGTGTGCATAAACAAGCACGACCTGAACGAGGAGAACACTGGAAAAATAGAAGATTACTGCAGAGAAAGTGGAATAGAGGTTGTTGGAAAGATTCTTTTTGATCAAGACGTGACCAGAGCGATGATCGCAGCCAGGCCGTTTGTTGAGTTCTCCCAAGGAGACGCTGCAAGCGAGATAGAAAGAGTTTGGAGAAGAATAGAAAAGATCTTTCTTTGAAAAATGAAAAATCTATTAAAGGAATAACCTTTTCAAATGAGAGAAGATGACCAAAGCGAAAGCAATCCTGTTTGATTTGGACGGAGTTCTGATAAACTCGATAGATGCTTGGTACCTTGCATTCAAGGAGACGTTAAAGCACGTTGGCCTGAGAATGATTGACAAGAGAGAGTTTAAGGAAAATTATTGGGGACAGGAAATCGAAGAAAATCTGAGGAGACTTCAAATGGACGATGACGCAGAGAAGTATTGTCTTGAGAGATACTTCAGCCACATCGACAAAATAAGGCTTTTTGAGGGGACGAAAGAGGTTTTGGAGCGTGCCCGGAGGTTCAAAGTGGGACTCGTAACAAACACACCAAAATCTGGCGTTTCTAAGATACTGAAACAGTTTGGGTTGGAGAAATACTTCGATGCGGTGGTCACAAGGGATGAGGTGGAGAGAGGAAAGCCAAATCCGGAAATAGTTATAAAAGCCTGCAATTTCCTCGGAGTGAAACCCAAAGAGGCGATGGTGGTTGGAGACACTCGGAGTGATGTTAGAGCTGGAAGAGGTGCAGGCTCCAGGGTTATTGGTCTGGGTGTGAACGCGGACAAAAGAATTGAAAAATTGTCTGACTTGTTAGAGTTAATTTGATTTTTGGCAAATGGCTAAGCCGCTCTCAATCTTTGGAGGGTGCGGAAATGAGTTTGAGTACACCGCAAATGGGAGATATATTATCATATCTGGTTTTACGGAATCTTGCGGTGCTTGTGAAAGTGATATATGGCTGATAAAAGGGAAGGGGGCAACGCTGATTCGCTTTCCCCATACCCTTCTTTTTTGCGATCTACATGATCCTCACAAATGAACAGAAGTGCAAGGCGAGATAGAAAAGCGAGCCTTGGGAATTACCGCTCATCTTTTATTGGAAATATCCTCTTCCAGCTCCCAAGCCTGGCTCTCAAACCCAACTGGATTCTATTTCATCTTACTTTAAGTTTTAGTGACGCTGAACAGAGGCAGAAAAGTTTCTCTCTATCCAGGATTTAAATAGCGGATCTGTTAGGTGATAACCCTCCCTTTTCTCCACAATTCCCACGCTCATCAAATATCCCAAATACTTTGGCATGGAACTCTGGCTCATGCCAATATCCTTTGCAATCCCAGATGGCCTGCTATTTCTTGCTAACGATAGGATGATCTCACCATATCTAGCAGATTTTTCATTGAGTCTTCCAAATAACTGTCTAAACTCGGAATCGAGATCTAATATCATCTCCTCATAACAATCTTTGATGTCTCGGAGGGTCACGTTCCTCCCACCGCAAGTATGCATTATTATATGTCCAAGCCTCTGCATATAGTCTGGAAAACCGCCGGTCAATCTCACGTATTCATCAAGCGATTCTTCTCCAATTAGAAGTCTTTGTCTCACGTAGTCCTTCACGACATCGGCTGTGAATGGCCCCAACTTTATTGGCGTAAGTTGTCTATAAAAAGCAGAGTCTCTTGAATAAACAAGTTCTGTCATGTAGGTAACAGCAGAGGATGAAAAGATGTAGAATACCCTTTCCTGATGCTGGATAACGCCTCTCAATCGCTTTACCCATTCAACCCCCCATCTGATCGCAACATCTGCGAACTCGTCGAGCATTAAAACGAAATAGACATCTTTCTCTTTAGCAAGAGTTTCTATGTAATTTAATGCATTATCGAGCAATTGTTGTTGGTCTATTCTTTCTTTCAGACCAATCCTTATGCTCATGTATCGTGTTACTGATAGTTCAGCCTCTGATATCCTGCTTAGAATATCGGCTGTTTTCTGCTTAATTGCTCTCTCGATCTTGCGACGATATGCTCCATCCCCCGTCTTTTCAACGTATGACCCAATCGCTGCATTCACTAACTGAGTGGCAAGAACCCCTTGGGATGGAATCCCATAACAATCCATGAATACAGGGACTATTCCATTAAAATCAAATCTCAAATTTTTTAGCAAGGATGTCTTTCCGGTCCGTCTCAACCCGATAAGTGCTAGGTTATTTCCGCCACCTACTGGTATCTCGCTCAATATGCCGTGAATCTTTTCTATTTCTCCTTCTCGACCTACAAAATACTTGCCGGTCACTGGTCTACCATATATGAAATATTTCATACTTTTAGAGTATGCTGGGGAGTATATATTCTTTTGGGTATGCATTATTTGTATTCTCAAAGAATAATATTCTGTTGAGAATGTTATGCGAAAACACGCAAATTAGAGACAGCAAAAAAACACTCAGCCAGAGCGATTGAGATCTTTCGGAGACTTGGGGATAGGATCGGAGTTTCTCAGGTCTACCTGAATTATGGAATTATTTATACTCATAAAGAGAACTGGAGAAGAGCTTCTCAGTGTTTCAATAAGAGCATAGAATTGGTGGAGATACTGACCCTGCCTTACCCACTCGCAGAGAGACTG
>JGI24025J20009_10002790_pt1 | contig 12243 bp, 14 predicted proteins | sample Cruoilmetagenom3_FD_20009 | JGI IMG/M metagenome (IMG submission 20009)
AACCCGCTCAGTGCCACCTCAGGCCTGCGGGGCCACGCTGATTCACCCTGAGTTGGCAACCGTTGGAGACCACTTCCAGTGTCTCAAAGGGATTCACCTCCACCAGCGGCAACGCCTGCAGCCGTTCCTGCACCTGTGGCGGATAGGTAGTGTCATCTGGAACGAAAACCAACTGCGGCCGCACGGCGGCCAGGAATTCGGCGGTGGGCCAGTTGCCCGTGCCCGCGTGCGGCGTCTTGAGCACTGTGGAGACAAGGTCGGCGCCGCTGGCCAATAGATCGGCTTGTGTCTCCTGCTCGATCTCCGCAGGCAGCAGCAACCGCAGCTCGCCCATGCTAAGGCGCAGCACGGCGCTATCCGGTTCGTCGCCGCTCTCCGGCGCATGCAGCACTTCCAGCAGCACCCCCTCGTCGAGCTGCACGCGCATGCCTGTGGCCAGTTCAGTTGTCAGCGGAAGAGCGGAAGAGGCGGAAGGCTTTGCCCTTTCCGCTCCTGCTGCCTCATCCACTGTCAAGGAGACTTCTTCAGGCCCCAGTACCTGGAGCACGTGGAAGCGCTCCAGCAGCATCGGCAGCGAAGCTATGTGTGCTTCGTCTCCTTGTGTCAGCACCAGCAGGTCAAGGTCGCGTCCCCAGCCAGGCAGCGCTGCTTCTAGCGCTCTGGTCACGTCTGCCTCACCTCGCCCGGCGTCTATGAGCAGGCGTCGGCCAGATGGGGTCTGCACCAGCGTCGCGTCGCCATCGCCCAGACCTATGTACCAGACGTGCAGGCGGCCATCGGGCAGACCATTGAGCGCCGCTGCTCCTAGCCAGAGGGGAATCACAACGGCCGCGGTCAGCGCCACCGCTCGCCGAGCGGGTACCCGTGTTCCCTTCTCCAGCTTCCGCCAGAGCTGACGCAGGCCGAGTCCACCAAAGAGCAGCGCGTAGTAGATCAGCCCCAGTGGGCGGCCCAGCGCGCCCACATGCAGCGAGGCGAAGGGCAAGCGCGCTGTCCACTCCACGATGGCAACGGTGTAGGACAAGAAGAGCCACGGCACTGCAGCGATGACCCGTCCCAGAGGCTCCCAGACCAGCCCTGCCAGCGTGGCAATGCCGCCATAGATCATGATCGGCGGCTGAACGGGCAGGATCAAGAGATTGCTGAGCAGGGAGACGAGCGACAGCCGGCCGAAGTAGGCGCCGACGAGCGGGGTGGTCGTGATCTGCGCGGCGAGGGTGACAATCAAAGCATCATTGAGCAGACGGACCACTGCCCGAAGTTGCTCCAGTGGGAGGAAGCGGCCCAGAAGTCGCTCAAACCACCCCTGGATCGCCGGAGTGAACAGAATCAGCCCCAGCATGGACATGAACGACAGCAGAAAACCCACGTCCCAAAGGATGAGTGGATTGATGGCTGTCAGCAGCAGAGCCGATGCAGACAGGGAGACAACGGCTGTGTTTTGCCGACCCAGGTGGATGGCGATGACGTAGAGGATGCCCATGACCGCTGCCCGCCTCACTGCGGCGTCAGCGCCGACGAGCAGCGTGTAGATCACGATACCAGCGACTACGGGGTAAACCGCTCGTCGTTTGCCCACCAAGCGCCCCAGCGTCTGCGCCAGTAACCCGGCGACGATTGTGATGTTGAACCCGCTGATGACGATGATGTGAGAGGTGCCGGTGCGGTTGAAGTCGTCGTAGAGCGGCTTGGGGATGGACGATTCGATGCCCAGCAGGATGCCGTTGGCCAACGCGGCTTGCGGCTCGGGCAGCAAACGGTTGATGACCTCCGAGGCGCGGTCGCGGAACCCGTACAGTGTGGCCCAGAAGCGGTTGCCCTTCCCTTCGCCTACGAGCTCGATCTTCGGATACTTCAGCAGCGAGTGGATGGACTGCCGTGCGAGATAGTCCTTGTAGGAGAAGTCCCCGCCGACAGGCGGCGTCTGCAGCCCGCCGCTCACCCGCAGTTCGTCACCATAGTGAAACTCGGGGTAGCGGGGGGCTTGCAGGAGCGCGGTGCCCCGGACATGGCGCTTCTCACCGTCGCCTTCCAGCGTGTGCACCTGCAGCCGGTAGTTAGTGCGCCGGTCGCGCACATCGGGATAGCCGCTGATGATACCCTCGACGGCGACCCAGGCCGTCTCGTCGTCGCTGCCGTTGTGGAAAGCCAGGTCGTCGGGAGTGAAGCAGGGCTCAGTGGGATGGCTCTGATAGCGCCAGGCGCCGAGGACGGCGAAGAGTAGCAGGACGAGGGCGAGACGGACATGCTTGCGGCGACGCAGGAGGATTGCCGCGGCAACAAGGAGTGCCGACGACACGGCCAAGGCCCAGGTCGGGGGTGATCCGCAGCCGATGACTCCCTGGGCCCAGAGGAAACGGGCCAGGATGATGCCTAATACCCAGGAAGCGGTGAGATAGACGAGGAGCATGGGACCCGTGGATCAGCGCCGCGCTCGNGAGACCCCGANCGGTGTGCTACAGGNGGNCCTGTGAGAGAGGCCGGCACTGAGGCTGTGGTGGACGAAGTGATCCGAGCAGTACCGGAGACGCGGGGCTCATGATAGGGCTGCTAGGCGCTGCTTGGCTCCGATCAGGGTGATGCCAACCAAGTCCTCGTCCCGGTAGTGGTAGATCGCATCGTCTACGAGCACGCTATCGTCTGCCTGTTGCGGCTTGCGGAAACTCACGTAGAGCATGTCTGCTTCCGCGTCGTAGTCAATCCACACGTGTGGAGATACCACCAGCAGCGGCGGGAGAGCCTCGACAAGGCGGTCTAGTTCTAGCGTTGCCACAGCAAACCTCGTTGCCAGACCTTGTCCACTCTGGAGGTCATGAAGGCCGTTATGACAAAACCGTCGGCGTCATGTAGCTCTCGATAGACTACGATCATGTGCTTCTCCGTGATGGGCGTGCTGGGATAGTGCCTCGTCGCCATGAGGCTTCCTTCCCAACCCAAAGCAATGGTGTCTGGGTCGGCGATCGTCTCGAGTACCCACTCGTGAAGCCCCGCCAGGTAGTCATGGGACTCTACGACGTGCGACCAGCGCTCGTGTGTTAGTCGGATCCGAAAACCGTTCCTGGACACGGCTGATCCGAGCATTACCGCCATGTCAGCCATTATATCATTCTAGGACACAAGCGGCAAACGCGGTACTTGCCGATGCCCAGAGCACTTCAGCGGTTGGTGGCACGGTCCTCTCCATCTGGCGGAGGCGGATGCGTTTATGTTAGCGTCATATCACCGGCAACACTCCTCGTCCTCGCCTTCCCGCCTGGAATCTACCCGGCCATCCAGTTCTCGAGTCGCAAACCGGGAACCCGCTCAAACTCACGGGTATTGGCAGTGATCAGGGTGAGACTGTGTGCGATGCACGTTGCCGCAATCCAGGAGTCATGAACTCCGATCATCTTCCCTTCTCTCGACAAGTTGCTCCATAGCCCCGCGTGAGCCCGAGCCACGCTCAAGTCGATCTCGAGGAAGGGAAACCGGGCCAAGATGGACTCGACGAAGGCTAGGCGTCTGGCCCGCACGGCAGACTCCTGTGCCCGATGAACTCCGTGAAGCAGCTCGCTGGCCGAGATGACGGAGAGGAAGAATGTCTCATCTTCCTTCCCTCCCACGTGCGCGGTCACGTCAAGCGTGCCCCGCTCGTAGGCGATCAGAATGCTCGTGTCTATCAGGACTGCCATGGATCTGTGTGCCCTTCTTGTGGAAGCTGCTTGCGTGCCTCCTCGATGTCCAGCGCGAAGTCATGTGCCTCCGCTGCGCTGAGGGCAGGAAGTGATCTCAGTAGGGAGTCCAGTTCACCCAGGGTTCTGCCGCCGGGGATTGGGCGCAGTTCCGCCACCGGCTTGCGACCCCTCGTGAGAATGAAGCGCTCCTCTCGGTACGCGGCCCTGTTCACGTAGTCAGAGAAGTTCCTGACCAACTCTGTGACACTGAGTGATGTCGTACGCATGATCTGCTCGTGCAAAACGTGATAGTCAGATTATATGTATTCCTTGGTAGTTGTCAAGTTGTCGAATCCCCCTGGCCATTTGCGTCATACACATAAATCGGGTACAATATACACATTGAGCCAGGAGGTGTGACATGCGTACCAATGTGGTGATCGATGACCAGTTGATGGCCGAGGCAATGGAGAGCACTGGTCTCAAGACGAAGAGGGCTGTGGTTGAGGAAGCGCTACGGACACTTGTTCAGTTGAAAGCGCAGGAACGCGTCCGCTCGTTGCGTGGCAAGCTCCAGTGGGAGGGGGACCTTAACGCGATGCGCGAAGGACGTTTTGTGCATGTGGATCGTTGATTCTTCCGTGTGGATCGACTACTTCGGCGGTAGGCTCACGCCCCAGGCCGATCTTCTGCACGCCGCCCTGGGTCAGCAGGCCATCGGCGTGGGCGACATCATCTTGTGCGAAGTACTTCAAGGGTATGGGCGACAACAAGACTTCGATGCTGCGCGGCAGGCGCTGCTTCAGTTCCCGGTCTACATTATCGGGGGGATCGACATCGCGCTCAAGAGCGCCGAGAACTATCGCCTACTGCGGAGGCGTGGCATCACCGTTCGCAAGACCATAGACTGCCTGATCGCCACCTTCGTGATTGAGAGGGGGTTCTCGCTCTTGCACAGCGACCGTGACTTCGATGCCTTTGAGGACCATTTGGGGTTGCACGTAGTCCGCTGATGCCTCGGGAGCATCCGATGGCAACCGCCGCGGTGCTCATCCTCAGGACCGTGACCCAGGCGGGCTCGCCGTCGCTGCCGTTGTGAAAAGCCAGGTCGTCGGGGGTGAAGCAGGGCTCGAGGGGGTGGCTCTGGTAGCGCCAGGCGCCGAGGAGGGTGAAGAGAGGAAACGGGCCAGGATGGTGCCCAATATCCAGGAAGCAGTGAGGTAGACGAGGAGCATACCACTTCAGCGATTCAACATCAGTGCGAAGTCGTCCAAGACGATCATGTCCAGCACCGACTCCAGGCGTCTCAGCCGCCGATCATTGGTGACAAAGGCCGTTGCCCCGTGGATCAGGGCGGTAGCTACAATGCCTGATACCGTGGATGGGCTTCCAAGTGGTAGATGAAGATGACTGTGTCCAGGCCAAGGATGGCGTGCCTGTCTAGTCGCTCTCGGGAGCTTTCCATTCATCCCGCTCCTCTTCCAGTGACGAGGGTTACCTCATGACCCTGCACCTCCCAGGCGAGGAGTGAGAACTGATGAAATTGGCACCGTCGTGGATGAGTCCACGCGGGGCGGAATCACACGGTCGGATGATGTGTCTGCTCTGATCACAAGGGCAGATGACTGAGTTGATCCCGCACGCGCCGCGCTCGCGAAGCAGGCTGGGGTTTGTACCTTCGCCCCAGTTGGGGTAAAATCGCCTCATTCATCATCCAGGACAACATCCTTCCGCATTTCCATATCTCCCCGCCTTCCGGGGTACGAGTCTCAGGGAGGTCATGCATGAGGGCACTCAACGAACGCATTCGTCGCGAGGGAAAGAACCTGGGCCGGGGCATCCTCAAGGTGGACAGCTTCATCAACCACCAGGTGGACCCCATGCTCATGCTGTCCGTGGGACAGGCCATGGCTGCCCGCTTCTACAGTTGCGAGGCCACCAAGGTGCTCACTGCCGAGATCTCCGGCATCGCGCCGGCGCTGACTACGGCGTTGGCGCTGCAGGTCCCCGTCGTATACGCCCGCAAAACGAGGCCGGTGACCATGCACCCGAACGCCATTGAGGCCACTGCTCCTTCTCATACCAAGGGCAGCGAGGTCAAACTGATGCTCTCGCCGGAATTCCTCGGCCCTGGGGATCGGGTGCTGATTATAGATGACTTCCTGGCCAGCGGTCAAACCATCGGCGCCCTGGTGAAGCTGGCCCAGCTTGCGGGCGCCACCGTCGTGGGCATTGGCGCGGTGATCGAGAAGGCTTTCGAACAAGGACGGGAGGAGCTGGCGCACCTGAACGTGCCCATCGAGGCGCTGGCTGTGATCACCAGCATGGACGATGGGAAGATCGTGTTGGAATGAGCAACCGAGAGACGATCGTCATTCTCGATTTCGGTTCTCAATACAGCCAGCTCATCGCCCGGCGGGTGCGGGAAGCGCAGGTCTACTGCGAGTTGATCCCCTGGGATGCGCCGGACGAGCGAGCGCTATCGCTGTCGCCTCGCGGCTTCATCCTCTCCGGCGGTCCCGCCAGCGTCTACGAGCCTGGCGCGCCGACCCTGCCCACCTACGTGCTGCAAAGCGGTATGCCGGTACTGGGCATCTGCTACGGCATGCAGCTTCTGGCGCAGGCCCTGGGAGGCCGCATTGCTCCGGCCAGCGAACGAGAATACGGCCTGGCCGAACTCACGTTGACCAGTGTCGAGAATCCTCTGCTGCCTGCCCTCGTCCCTCGTTTCTCGTCCCCCATTCCTCCCTCGCCTCTCTCCGTGTGGATGAGCCACGGCGACCGCGTGGAGACGTTGCCGCCAGGCTGGCAGGTGCTGGCCGCCAGCGACAACTCCCCTGTAGCCGCCATGGGTGACCTGACCCACGGCCGCTATGGGCTGCAGTTCCATCCTGAGGTCGTCCACACGGTTAGCGGCAAGGAGATCATCCGTCACTTCCTGTACGACGTCTGCGGCTGCCACGGCGATTGGACGCCTGTGTCCTTCATTGAGCAGAGCATGGCCACCATCCGCCGCCAGGTGGGCAATGGGCACGTGCTCTGCGGGCTGTCGGGCGGGGTAGACTCGGCGGTGACAGCGGCGCTGGTGCACCGCGCTGTGGGCGACCGGCTGACCTGTGTCTTCGTGGACACGGGGCTGCTGCGCCGCGGTGAGCCAGAGCAGGTAGTGGAGACCTTCGAGCGGGCGCAGTCCATGCGGCTGGTGGCGGTCAACGCCAGCGAGGAGTTCCTGGACGACCTGGACGGCGTGACTGATCCCGAGGAGAAGCGCACACGCATCGGCGAACGGTTCGTGCGCGTCTTCGAGCGGGAGGCGGCGCGGCTGGCCGCCGACTGGGGTGAGATCGGTTTCCTGGCCCAGGGCACGCTTTACCCCGACGTCATCGAGAGCGCTCGCCGCGATGAGCACGGTGCAGCGCGCACCATCAAGACACACCACAACGTGGGCGGACTGCCGGAGGAGATGGGTTTTGAGCTGGTGGAGCCGTTGCGCTTGCTGTTCAAGGACGAGGCGCGGGCGGTGGGCGAGGCCCTTAGACTGCCGGAGGAGATCGTCTGGCGGCATCCTTTCCCCGGGCCGGGGCTGGCCATCCGCGTCATCGGCGAGGTGACCAGGCAGCGGTTGCAGACGCTGCGTGCCGCCGACGCCATCCTGCTGGAGGAACTGCGGGCCGCGGGGCTGTACCGTCAGACGGCCCAGGTCTTCGCCGTGCTGTTGCCGGTGCGCAGCGTGGGGGTGATGGGAGATGGGCGGACGTATGCCCACGTCGTGGCCTTGCGGGCGGTGACCAGCGAGGACTTCATGACTGCCGACTGGGCGCGGCTGCCCTACGGGTTGCTGGCCCGCATTTCCAATCGCATTGTCAACGAAGTGCCAGACGTCAACCGTGTGGTGTACGACATCTCCTCCAAGCCGCCGGCGACGATCGAGTGGGAATAGCACCTGTCGCCATTTGCTATTGCGGCGTTCCTGTAGTAAAATGGTCTAAACGGACAAAGAGGACAATAAGACCGACAATGAGGGTGCACACATGAGCGTGCAGATGGTGAGCCTGACCGAGGCCAAGAAGTCTCTAGGTGAGGTCGTCAGTCGAGCTGCCTACGGCAGCCAGCGCATCGTGCTGCTTTCGAGAGGCAAACCCAAAGCAGCGCTGGTGAGCCTTGCCGACCTCGAGCGGCTGGAACGATCTGACTCAGAGCGACAGGCGCGTCGGGTTCGGCGGCGAGAGGCGTTGGCTATGGCCGACTCGCTGCGGGCGGAAATCCTGGCCCGCAGAGGTGGTGAGCCCCTGCCTGATTCCGTTGAAGACGTGCGTCGTTTGCGAGAGGAGCGGCTCCATGAACTCGTCTCCGATCTGCGTTGACGCGAATCTGGCTCTGAAGCTAGTGCTGGCCGAGCCGGACAGTGCGCGGGCGCGCCAACTTTGGGCGACGTGGGACGAACATGATGCTGATGTCATAGCGCCTTCGCTTTGGGGCTACGAAGTGACATCGGTCATCCGCAACAGAGTTCATCGTCGCAAGCTGATGCCGGACGAGGGAGAGCGGGCATTTGCCGCGATCCGCAGGTTAGGAGTGGATCTACTGACCTTGCCGGACTTGCACGAAAGGGCCTGGAAACTGGCTAAGCGCTTTGACCGTCCCGCGGCCTACGATGCTCACTACCTGGCCCTGGCCGAGGCGTTGGCTTGTGAGTTTTGGACCGCCGATGAGCATCTGTACAATGCGGTGAAGAATCAGTTGCCGTGGATACGGTGGCTGGGCGACTTCCACCCCGTTGCTGAGTAGCCAATCGAGAGCGATGCGCAACTTCGCACGTTTGCTTCTTCTCATCTTGATTTTCGCCGTCATGGCGCTGGGACCTCGGGCCTGGAACTACGCACAAACCCAGGGGCCTGTGCCTGGCTGGGTCACGCTGGCCGGGCAGCCGCCCGCGGGGTCCACGCTCGACGAGATCGCTGAGGCCATCCGCGCCCCCTACTACACGGAGCCGGTGTGGGTCTATTACGGCGAGGAGCGGCTGCTGCTGCGCCCGGAGGAGGTGGGCTTCTCGGTAGACGCGGAGGCCATGCTGGCGGAGGCAGAGGCACAGCGGGAAGGACTGGGTTTCTGGCGTGGCTTCGTGGACGAGATCCTGCACCAAACCCCCGAACCTCTGGACATCTCCCTGCGTTACGACGTGGACGAAACCGCCGTCGGCGACTGGCTGAGCGACGTGGCGGTGCGCTACGACCGTCCCCCCACTTCGGCGGTGGTGGCGCCCATTCGGGGAGATGTGCCCTTCACTACCACCGTTGTCTTCCGCCCTGGCCAGCCTGGCCTGCGGCTTGACCGAGAGGCCTCGGCGCCCCGTCTGTTGGAAGCGCTCGCTTCGCCCAATCCAGAGGGACGGCAGGCCTGGCTGGTGCTGGCCGAAGCGGTGCCGCCCCCGCCCGATGTCACCCTGCTGGAGGAGGTGCTGCAGGAGCGGATGGAGCGGACCCCCCTCCTGTCCAGCGTCTTCGTTCGCCACGTGGCCAGTGGGCAGGAGGTGAACATCCGCGGCGACGTGGCCTACTCAGGTATGAGCGTGTTGAAGATTCCCATCTTCATTGGTATGTACCGGACGCTGGATAGCCCGGCGGACGTGGAAACCGCGGTAGCATTGACCAGCACAATGACGCTGCCCGGGGTCAGCAATGCCTACGCCAACTGGTTGCTCACCCAGATCGGCGACGGCAGCGCGCAGGAGGGGGCACAGCAGGTTACCAAGTTCATGCGACGGCTGGGCCTGACCAACAGCTACATGGCCGCGCCCTACGACGCCGACGTGCCCATACCACACGTCGTCACCGCCGCCAACAGCCGCAGCGATTTGACCGCCGATCCCGACCCCTACATGCAGACCACCCCCAAGGAGATGGGGCTGCTGCTAGAGATGCTGGCCAGGTGTGCCGAAGGAAAGGGAGCGCTGCTGGCCGCTTACCCCGACGAGATTCTGCCTGAGGAATGCCGGGAGGTCATCGCACTGTTGGAGATGAACCCCATCCCCACGTTCATCAAAGCCGGGCTGCCCGAAGGGACGCGCCTGGCTCACAAGCACGGCTTCTCCAACGAGAACCAGAGCGACGCGGGCATCATCTGGGGGCCGGGAGGTCCCTACGTCCTCAGCATCTCCGTCTACCAGCCGCACTGGGTGGAGTACCGCTACAGTCACCCCCTCATGGCGGACATCGCCAAGGCGACCTGGGACTTCTTCGCCCTGTGGGCCTCCACACGCGCCGAGTAGCGCCTGATCAACTCACCACCAGGGGCACGAAAACCCGCGGCCCCATCCCCGCCCAGCCGGCGCAGAAGCGTACGCCATCAATGTGGAACGAGGTCGCCTCCTCATCGTCATCGTTGTCGGCGGTGAAGTAGAGTTGCACCATCCCCTCCTGTTGAAGCCTCTGCAGATCCTCCAGCGTCAGCCGGTAGATGTACTCATCCCACGGCAGACCCGGTGCACCGTCGCTGGTGTTCCCCGCCCGCAGCAGCGAGATCAGCGTTTTGCCATTCAGGTTGCGGAAACTGGCTTTCAGATGGTCGTCGAAGGGGTCGTTGGGGTCGCTGCCGAAGCCGCCGTCGTCGCTGTGGATGCGGATGGCGAAGAAGAGAGTTGCTGCAGTGACGTCGGAGGGTATGGTCAGCAGTTGCCAGGCCTCCGCCGTGCTGCCGTATGCCCCCGCCAGCCGCAGCGAGCGCTCTCCGGAGTAGGCCACGCCCTCGTCCAGCACTGCCTCGCCCGTAAACTGCCAGTCCGTCAGCGGGTAGTCTACCTCAATTGTGTTGATGCGAGTGTCAACGCCGGACTATGCTCTGAGGTGGAGTGCATCGTTTCCGACGATGCGGCAAAGTCGGAGACTTTGCACTCCGTTGGCAGCAAGGGAGAAGCATCAACACGAAACAGGGAGACTACCGGATTTTGAGAAATCCGTGGAAATCCGTCTAATCCGCGGGAATCCGCGTCCCATTTTCAGACCCGGATTCCACCTTATTGTACCATGTCTTGGCGGACGCGACAAAACATGTCTGGGCACAGCAATCCTACGGCCTCACCAATGGCAACTGGGCGAAGTCGTCAGGCGACAGGGCGTCGAACTCGCTGGCATCTACCGCCCGAGGCGTGAAGCCGTTCAGGGCCTCCTCCTGGCTGATAGCAAAGTCAGCCGGATAGGCCACATCAATGATGCGGGGATGGATGTTGCTCTCTGGCGGAGCGCCGCCAAGACGCCATTGGGCCGCATCTTCGTTGACGTCACGGATGCGCCAGACGCCGCTGCTGGGGTAGCCCTCCTGACTCATGACCATGGCCACATAACCCCACGAGGCCGGATCGAGCGCGTCCACGCTCAGGCCCAAGCTCTCGGCAAAGACCTTCCTGGCCACCCGAATGGTGATCTTGCTCTGGCCCGGGTCGCTGATGATATTCAGCGTGCTGATGTCGCCGATCTGCGCCGGCTCCGGGGAGTCGACCGTCGGTGGGCCGTAGAGTCCTGGGGTCCAGCCCTCGGCCCAGATGGCAAACTCCCAGCCGCTGCCGTCGGGCAGGGCCGCGTTGCGCCCCGGCAGCAGCTTGCGCTCACCGCCCTCGGCGGCGTCAACGTAGACGTCCAGGGCGTGGATGCCCATGCCATTGGGCGCGCCCCAGTCGTTGTTGAGCCTGCCCCCAAAGGTGAAGCGGAAGATCAGGTTGTTGTCATCCTCGGCCACGGCGAACTCGGTCAGGTCGTAGGCTCTGGCTCCGAACACACCGTCCTTGGGGTAGACGTAGCCACCTGGACCGTGATCGTCCTGTTCCGGGTCAGCGACGCTGAGGATGGGCGTGGTCAGGCCCAGGTCGGGCACAATCAACTGACCGGGGCCGCCGCCTGGCGCCACCTGGATGTCCCGCAGTTCGCCTTCGCTGATCACAACCCGGACTTTGAAGGTGTCCCCGGCATCAGGCTTGCCGAACTCGGCGTAGGGAACGGCCAGCTCCAGCGTGCTGCCGGACAGAGCCACCTGCACGTCCACTGCAGTCTCGCTGTAAGCGGTCGCGTCGTCCACCGCGTAGAAGACGGCATCGGCACCATCACCCATGACCGTCACCTCCACCAGCACGTTAGCCCCGAAGCCCAGCAAAGTCTCACCAGCACCGATGCGACTGAAGGGCTGTTCCGGTCCGCCGCCGGGCCGCATCAGATAGAAACCGATGCGGGTCTCGTCGCTCACGTCGGCCCAGGATCGGCGAGCATCCAACCGGAGGTAGACAGTCTCCTTGTCGAAGCCGTACCAGAGCTGGCTGACGATCTGCTCTGGACCGGCCTGCACGCCGCCTTCCTCGGTGTAATAGCCGCCGCCCTGCCACTCATCCTCTCCAGCCAGGCCGTCAATGGTGGGTGTGATCAGCGTCGAAGCCCCGGCCACGGGGGGCACGGCGGTCTGCGGAATGACCGGCACCTTGAGAAACGTGGGCACTTCCGCGTCCATCAGCTCGTAGACCCGCTGTAAGGTCAGACGGAATTGCAGATCGAAGCTGCCATCGTCGCCGCTGTTCTGGTCGGCGCCGTACCACCAGAACCAGTCACTC
>JGI24025J20009_10002791_pt1 | contig 12242 bp, 11 predicted proteins | sample Cruoilmetagenom3_FD_20009 | JGI IMG/M metagenome (IMG submission 20009)
AAANAGAGATTTCAGCATCTTAAGGAGTGGTGTCCGGAGCATCTGTGGGCGCCGTCGTGTTATCACAAAACTTTTTACTGTTACAGGCCTCGTATCTTAAGTACGGGGTATGTGACTTTTTGGAGGAAAAAATGGGTTTAGATAACTCGAACAAAATTGTTGTATTTTCGGATATGCATTTCGGCGTAATACATGACCCAACCGAAGATGAGGAAACCAATGTTGTAGATCTTATAAATCTTTTGGATTTGATAGAAACTGAGATCAAACCCTGGAAAATAATTTTGCTTGGAGATGTTTTTGATTTATGGCGGGTAAAATTTGCGGATGCATGGGATAATGCAAGTGATATACAATTCTTTGAAAGGCTTTCGAAATATGTGGAAAATAATAAAGATCGTGGTGTGGAATTAATCTATGTTATAGGAAACCATGACCATTTTTTAAAAGAAATAAGCTTTGGAATGGATAGTTTAGAAAGATATAGAGATATAATAAACGGTAAAGTGCCCCAAAAAATGTGTAAAGGGCTAATAAATGGAATAGGCAATCTAAATCTCAATTATGAACTGAAAAATGTGAAGTTCTACTATCCTCACTATAAACTGGAAATCGACGAAATAGGAACTATATACTTTGATCACGGGCATTATCCCGAGAGAGCAGAAAGGTGGATGAAAGTTATTCTTGCAAAAGTCTACAAATATGTCCCGACTCTTCCTATACTTTCACGTATATTCCACAAAAGACAAATAAAAATTAAAAAAGATGCCAATCCCGAAGAAATCTGCAACGACCTCGAATCAAATTTTTCATCTCTCTATTCACTGATATACTACACAAAATTCGATGACGTAGTACGAGCGGGAAGGGACTTTATTTGGAGAATTAAAAAAGGACGCCGGTTTCTTTTTTCTGCTATTATAGGTTTTGGATTGCCGATTTTAATAAATTATATTTTTGGAAGAGTAAGCGAAATATCCGAAATATCTAAGTGGGCAATTGGTGGAGGTGCACTTATCACAGCATTATTATATTCTCTTCCTAAAATAAGCGGAAAATTGCTTTCGAATGTTGTGACAAACACTGTTAGCAATAAAAGAGGGAATACCGTCAAGAAAGTTATGCCCGAAATAACAGAAAAAGATATTAGTATGGAGAGAAAAAACTACACCTACCTAAACCTCATGGAGGAGTGTGGAAACGATAAAAAGAAGATTGATCATTATATATTTGCACATACTCATATCGCGGGAAAGATAAAAGATTCGAAAACTGATCTAAACATTTACAATTGCGGAGGATGGGTGAAAGAACCCCATGGGAGAAAGTGTACCAATTCATTTATCATCATAAATCCTGAATCATCGGAATCTGAAAAAATAAAAATATATCGAGTCGATGAAAGGAAAAAAATAGAGTGCAACTTTGATGAAAATGGAAAATGTGATATGACGTGTATAAAATAGAGTAGATTTGAATCTGTATATACAATCTCAAGATTATTGGCAGTTGCATATCTTTTGAGAAGGATGTGATGAAACAGCGGGGATGCACCCGATTTCAATCAGGTGTGGAGAGGTTGGGGCATAATCATAGTGATAGGGGGTATGAAATAATTTGTTTCAAATTCTCAATCTAAAGACGGAGTTGATAATAGCTTTTATCATAATATTTCTTTGCACAATTTATTATACTCGCAGCAAGAGTTTTGAAGAGAGAAACATTGGTTTAGTTATTACTTCATTTATTCAGGGGCTTTTGCTTTCAGTAATTATTCCAGCTTATTTACTACTCGCACCAATTCTGGCTTTAGGTTATTATATTTTTTTCAGTTATTTGTGGGATATAATTTTTATATTTAAATCGAAGAAATTAGAAGAGTATAATGATGAAAAATTAGTTCAGACATTACGAAAAATTCCAGAAATCAAAAAGTTCAAGTTCAAATTTAGAAAACATGCGGGAAAAAACTCCCTTAACGCCAACGTAATATCACCTATACCCTTTATCTCAAATAAATATCAAATTTCTTTTGGCGAAGAGCTAATTTCAAAATTTACATTAGGGGAGAAAGTTTTTGTATTCACTCATGAAATAGGTCACGTCTTGAAGAAGCATGGAGTACTGAAATCGTTTCTATTTTTCTTGGTGTTTCTTGTATTACTTTTTCTTTCATTCAAATTGAATTTACTTGTTTTAACCTATGCGAGAAGTTCTTTTGTTTTGTTTGACTATATTATCACCTTCATCTTGTTCATAATTGGCATCGTTGGATTAAATCTAATTTTGTGGTACACTGAATATGATGCAGATAAAAAGGCGATACAATTAACTAAAGACGTCAAAAGTTTTGAATCTGCATTCTTAAAGTTGGGAGAAGGTCATCATAATAAGAACTATGGCACAGTAATAAATCTAATAGTTTACACTCATCCTCTACTAAAGAATAGGATAAAACGAGGAAAAATGATCTATGAGAATCTATAGTGGATGCACCAGATTTCAATCGGATGTGAAGCGGTCGGGGCTTTCTAAGAAAAGGTTTAAAAGTAATTCTGGAAATAAAGCTCACCAACGAATTTTTCCATAAAGTTCTCTTCCTCTTCAAGTTTTACATGCTCAATCATCTTCGCAGCGATTTCGGCATCTTCTCTTTTTGCCTTTGATATTAACGCCTGCCGTGCACCTTCTATCGCAGCATTTCCCACTTTTTCCACTTTCTCCAGCTCAATTGTGGGAAGGAGTCCTATGTGCATCGCATTTTCCGTGTTTATAAAGTATCCAAAAGCCCCTGCCAGATAGACGCGGTCTATCTCCCCAAGTGTGACTTCGTATCGCTCCATAAGCGTTTTTATGCCGACGGCTACAGCGGTTTTCGCAAGATTTAGCCGGTCAATGTCCTCTTCTGATAAACTAATGTCTTCAACTATTCTAAATTCCTTCTCAGTCCCTCGGAACTTACCTCTACCGTCAATTATTTGTTTATCCAGAAGCTCTGCCAGCGTGTCTATCAACCCTGAGCCGCAAACTCCTATAGGAGCGGCATCGCCGACCGTTTTATACCTGACATTTCCATTTTCTATTCGCACCTCTTTTATCGCGCCGCTTACGCCACCCATTCCATACGTTATGCTGCAACCCTCAAATGCAGGACCCGCTGCACAGGATGTTGCAATCAACTTATCTTTGTTTCCAAGCACGATCTCCGTGTTGGTCCCGATGTCTATCGCCATGCTTATCTTCTCGCTTTTGTACATTTCCGTCGCCAGCACGAGAGCTAAAGCATCTGCACCGACGAAACTACCTATCAATGGGGCCCCGTAAACCTTCACTGCAGGATTTGCCGTGAGCCCGAGTTCCTCTGCCGTTTTGTGTACCGCCTCCACATCCAGGGGTTCGTAAGGGCTCTTGCCAAGTGACTCGACGGAATAGCCAAAAAACAGGTCTCGCATCACTGGATTGCCAACGACTACAATCTCAAAGACTTTACCAGGCTCTACCATAGCTGTGATCATTTCGTTCACCGCGGTTCTGATTTCTCTTTCCAGTATCTCCTGACCTTTTTTCGCGAATTCTATCCGTGAAATTACATTATTTCCGTATTTAGTCTGTGGATTTTCTCTTGAGATGATCGAAAGCACGGCACCGGTTTCAAGGTCAACTAAATACATAGCAAGCGTGGTTGTTCCTATGTCAAGAGCGATACCGTTTATTCCCCCGGTATATTCCCCTGCATCTTCTGACTCGTAAAAGACTCGTTCACCCTCTACGTGTACAAAAGGCTCAACAGGGATTTCCCAGAATTCTCCTGATTCTAAAATGCAGTAGGATCTTCTTGGGACTTGGACGTAAATGGGCTCCTCGTCAGTTTTTACGATTTTTGCCTGGCAGGCAAGTCGGTGCTTATCCTCAGGTATAAATTTATGTTCTGCATCGGTCTTATCTGAGAGCGCTCCGGGTACGCTTTCAACTTCAACCAAGCATTGGCCGCACTTTCCCTCACCGCCACATGATGCATTTATGTCTATGCTCAACTCCTGCAAATAAGCAAGTATAGTTTTACCCTTAACAAGTTCAGCTTCTTTTCCTGAGTCTTTGAATATAATCTTCATGTTTTCTCATTGGTTTGACAAGTAAAAATCTTAAAGCTGTTTGTAACAATATAATATCTTATGGAAGGTGCGATAGTTGATGCGCTGCTCGACGTAACAAAAAAGAAAATAGAAGCTTTTTGCGAAGAGAGACTGAACAGCGGAACAAATGCGTATGAAATCCTTGATGATATAACAAGAGGACTCCGGGAAATCGGGGAAGGATACAAGGAGCGATATTTTGACGCGGAACTGATGGTTTCCGGCTGGAATGCAAAAAAAGCGCTGGGGATTCTAAAACCACTCTTGCAAGAAAAAGAAATAGGAGCAGAATACAAGTTAGGAAAAGTTGTTATCGGCACTGTCAAAGGTGATGTGCATGACATAGGAAAAGAGATAGTAACGATAATGCTCTCTTCCGAAGGTTTTGAGGTCATTGATCTGGGGACTGACGTAGATAAGGAAACGTATGCGGATGCCGTTAAGGAAACCGGAGCTGATATTCTCGCACTGTCCGCCTTACTGACGACGACACGTGAGTATATGGCAGAAGTGATAGAGTATTTCAGGAGGACAGGTCTGGAGGTAAAGATACTGGTTGGCGGGGGTGCAGTCAGTGCGGAATACGCAAACGAAATCGGTGCAGATGCCTACGGTAAAGACGCTGTTGAAGCTGTTGGGAAAGCGAAGGAGCTTTGGGATAGTTTAGAAATCGCTTAGCGGAACCACTTCTTATAATCGTCATGCTTCTTCAAAACTTCCTTTGCATTTTCTCGTTCTTCTTGATGCCGTTTTAAGAAGGAGAACATAAGCTCAGCAGCCTGCGCTTTACATGCTTTACAAAGCCTTTCGCCACTTTTGCATTCCTCAAAAATCTCTTTTACTTGAGTGTCGTCTTCTATAAGATGAGACATCAGAAGCTCATAAATCGTGCATTCTTCCGGAGCGCCTCCGAGACTCTTCTGCTCTTCTACTGTTACCCGACCGCCTGTTTTCGCTCGTTTCACTTTCTCTGCTGCTGCTTCCGGCGGTTCTGTCAGCGCTATATAGCTTTCCGGGACGCTTGAAGACATTTTACCGCCTGTTAATCCCTGTACGAATCGGTGATACGTGGCTGCGGGCAAGAAGAAGCCATAGCCGCCGTATTCTATCTCCACGTCCCTCACTATTTTCTCAACACCAAGCATAGTGCTGTCAATCTCGCTTTCTTCAATGCCAAACAAATCCATGTGCAGCTCATAGATTTTTTTCTGACCGTCTATTCTCTTTGCTATCTCTTCCAATGCGCCTCTATCAGCCTTCTTCGCTCTTACGCTTATATACGGCTTCTGATCTGTATGCAATCGCTTTTCTACCAAGAACATCCTCATCCTCGATGCGATGTCTCGTGTTAACCGTATATGCGGGTCCTGATCAACGCCAACGGGAATGACGGCAGGTTTAGGTCCATCATATTCATGAAGCTGTGGCTGCAGTATATCCGCATTTTGCACCAGTACACTAATCATGTGCGCTATGTTAACATCGCCCTGGAACCCGTAGATTGCACTGATTTCGCTGAAGTTAACTGCTGTTCCAAGTTCGAAAGCGAGATCACGCAGCTTTTTATTCTCAGATTGAAAGTATATGTGCCCCTTTTCTACGTCAAAACCTAACGCTACGAGGCTCACTATGTATTCGTTCAGTCCTATGTCCTTGCATTGCTTCCATGGTACGCCTCTGACAGAATGCGACTCCATATCCGCTATACATGCAAATGCATCTCCGCCCATGCGCTGATGCCAGATAATCTCATCCATTACCATCTTACCGCCCAGATGGATCTTCCCGGACGGCATGAACCCACTCATCACTGCAAATGGGCTCCGCTCAATCATAGCTCGCAGCACGTCCTCGTAACCACGATGCCCGACGATTATGCCTCTTCGCATATAGAGATGCGGCGTCTCTATTTGGTTCAGCATATCCGTGAACCGGGAAATACCAAAATCGTCAAAGAGCCTTGTATAATCCTTTATATCCGTAACACCCCAGGGGTTTATCTCTGCCATCGCACTGAACCTTCCTTCTATCTATCTCCTCTCGTTACTTTTGATTTTGTAGTATTAAAACTTGATTTTTCCACTCGCTCACTTACTCTATTTTGCTCTTCACTACCAGTATATCATAATCATGTATCACCGGATTGGCAAGTAGTTTCCGACACATCTCTTCTACCTCGTTCTTCACCGTTTCTTCTTCAACACCTGCTGTTTCTGGCTCTAACGCGATTCGAAATGTCTTCATTGATTTTACACTACGAACATTGTTAAATCCAAGGAGGTTCAAGGCTTTTTTGGTGTTTTCACCTTCTGGGTCTGCAATTCCATGTTTCAGCTTTATTGTTACGTCTACTTCTATGGTCATTTTACCGCTACCTAAAACTGTAGGTATAGATTTGCAATCAAGCTTTAAAAGCTTAGTTGCTGCTATCTTTTGGGAGCTTCAAATTGCGTGAGTATGAAACACTCCTAAAACTCCATCTCTTTTGTATACGCGACCACCATTTCTAAAAGTACTCCGATAATTCCGACCAAGAGATAAAAATGAGCTTCATGGTGATGAGATTACTGCGATTGGTGAAGCAAAAGCGTGCAATTTATAACTTCTATTTCCATAGTATAGTCAATGCTTGAGATAGTTTACGTCAGCGTTATTGTAAGTGTGCTCTGGTTTCTCTATATTTATCAGAAGGATGTATTTGAGCCGGAACCTCTGGGTAAGATCTTAAAAGCGGTGGGCTGGGGCGCGATACCTGCGGTTCTTTTATCGTTTCTTTTTGAATCTTTTCTCTTTTTCTGGGCGGGATTATTAAGTGCACCACTCGTTGAAGAAGCTTGTAAGGGGATTTACGTCTATCGAATGAGGAAGGACCCCAAATTAGAAGGCCCTATGGACGGTCTTGTTTACGGTGCTGCCGTTGCAATAGGCTTTGAAATTGTTGAAAATCTCTTATACAGCTTCTCCACGGAGTTTGGCTTAGAACTTGCTGCGGTACGATCCATCGCGGTGGGGCATATTCTGTTCACCGGGCTATTCGGGTTGATGGTGGGGGTGGCAAAGATAAAGGGGAAAAGACGTATGATCATTTATGGCTATATTGGAGCGGTATTGATGCACTTTGCCTGGAACAGTTTGGTAAGCGTGCATTGGGTATCATTCTTCATTCTTGTTCCCATATTCATTCTCATTCTCAAGCTGCTCGCAGATGTAGCATGGAAATACGAATTAGACGCGTATATCTCACCACTTGAAGAGAGGGAGTATAAAGCACGACGGTTTATTACCGAACGTGACGGCGCATCAACCGTTGCATTAGCAGACGAACTTGGTATTGATCCACACCGAACAGCGTTGTTCATGAAGAGCATCGGCGCGAAATTTGATCGCGGGAAGAAGAAATGGTACTTGGCAGCCGCGGAGCCAGATCAGCAAATTACTGCAGAACAAGATTAAAGTGCTTTAGGGGCAAGCATTCGAGCACTGCACTTTGAGCTAGCGGTACCAATTTCGTCTTCCATCCAAACTTTTTGTGCTTTGAAGTTAGAGTTAACCTATACATTTACGATGAGAAGACGACATGAACACATTCTCGCTGCTCAACGCGGAGATCCAAGGAATATTAGGTGACACCTTTGCTCTTCCCACGGAACCACAAGAGTTAAGTATCCCACTCATTTTAGAGAGTAAGGACGTACTACTCATAGCACCGACGGGTTCTGGCAAAACGGAAGCCGCGGTTTTACCTATCTTGCACAGGATACTGGATTTAAAGCAGCAGAAGCGTGAGAGGAAGGGGTTTTACGCGCTTTATATAACGCCTTTACGTGCGTTGAACCGTGACATGCTGTTGAGGTTAGAGCGCTGGGGTGAACAACTCGGCATTACCATAGAGGTGCGGCATGGTGATACGAGTATGTATGCACGGCGGCGGCAGGCGTTAGAGCCGCCTGATGTGCTTATCACCACTCCGGAAACGATACAGGCGATAATTCCGGGTGCGCGATTGCGTGAACATTTGAAATCCGTGAGGTATGTGATAATAGACGAAGTGCATGAATTAGCGAATTCTAAACGCGGTGCTCAGCTTGCAGTTGCGTTAGAGCGAATAGCGGAACTCGCAGGTGATTTCCAACGAATCTGCCTCTCTGCAACGGTTGGCAATCCGGAAGACGTCGCGAAGTATTTTGCGGGTCGTAAAGCGATGCAGGTAGTGAACACGGTGTCCACGAAAACGGTTGAGATAGAGGTTTTGAGTCCGAAACGAACGGAAAAAGACGTTAATGCCGCACGTGGGTTAGCCGTTGACCCTGAGGTATTAGCGCATATACGAACCATACGGGACGTCGTGAACGAGGGGGGGAACAAGTCAAGCTTAATTTTTGTTAATACGCGGAGAGCGGCGGAGATGCTTGCTTCGCTTTTGAATAGGTATGAACGCGGGTTAATCGGTGTGCATCACGGCTCGCTGTCAAAAGAGACGCGGATAGAAGCGGAGGATAACCTGAAGAAGGGCGTTATAAAAGGCCTTATTTGTACCAGTTCGATGGAGCTTGGAATTGACATCGGCTTGATTGACATGGTCATCCAATATGCATCGCCACGTGAAGTTAAGCGATTAGTGCAGCGCGTGGGGCGTGCCTCGCACTTTGTTCACGCAACTTCGAATGGCAAAATCATCGCGCTTACGCCGGACGACGTTGCGGAATCCGTGGTGATTGCAAAACGAGCACGGGACGGTAAAATAGAGGATATTCGACTGAAAGAAGGCTCATTGGACGTCTTAGCGAACCAACTGTGCGGTGTGCTCCTGGACGTTGGTGTGATTTCGGCAGATAAACTCCATACATTGCTAAAACGTGCATATCCGTTCAGGAATATCTCTTTTGAGGGTTTGATGCACGTGATAGAGCAGTTAGCAGAGGAGGGGTTGGTGAAACGAGATGGAGAAAGGATATGGCGTAGCAAAAGCACTCGGAACTATTATTATGAGAATCTTTCGATGATACCGGACGAGCGAAAGGTCGAGGTGTATGATATCGTGACCGGTAAGCTGATCTGCATGCTGGATGAGCGTTTTGTGCTGAATTTCGCTGATCCTGGCGCGTTATTCGTTGCAAAGGGCGATACATGGCGAATAGTTGACACGGAGCTGGATGAAGAAGGAGGAGGAGCACGGCTCAAAGTAGAGCCGGGCGTGAAGCGAGAAGGTGAGATCCCAAATTGGGAAGGCGAGGAAATACCCGTTCCGTTTGAGATTACGCAGGACGTCGGTCAATTGAGGGCAAAAATTGCTTCTTTTCTTTCGGCTGACGGTAATAACATTGCGGATTTGAAGCATGAGCTAGAGCATGAATATGGAGTGAATCCCGACTGCTTTGATACTCTCATTGACTTAATAGCACAACAGATAAAGAAGGGCTATCCGGTGCCAACGTCACAGGAGATAGTTGTGGAAATAGCGGATGATGGACGAGAAGTGGTGCTAAACACGTGCTTTGGGCATCTGGTAAACGAGACTTTTGGAAGACTGCTCATAACGTTGCTCGGCGCACGGCTCGGCACTGACATCTCTATGGAGATAGATCCGTATCGAATAAAACTAAAATCCGGTAAGTGGATGAAGCAAGAAGCGGTGCAGCAGACGTTAGACTCAATTGAGCCCGAGTTTGTGCGGGTGCTCTTAGAGAAGACTTTAAAAAACTCATTCTTGTTCAAATGGGAGTTGTTAAACGTAGCGAAACGGTTCGGTGCGCTGCGTAAGAATTTTGACCGGAAACAGATTTCCGCTGATAAGCTTATAAAACTGTTCTCAGAGACTCCGATTTACGACGAGACGGTGCATGATATCTTCGCTGATAAATTAGACGTAGGCCGGACGGTAGAAGTGGCGAATAAGATAAAATCTGGTGAACTCCACGTTCATTTCTCATCACGAGGGTTGAGTCCTATCGGTATCTCCGGGTATTTAGGCTGGCGCGATATTTTAGCAACGGAACGCGACGAGAGCTTGATCATTGAAGCGTTAAGGAACAGGATAATGAATGACAGAGTGATCTTATTCTGCGTGAATTGCAAGCACTGGGAATCACGCAGACGCGTTAAAACTATTATCGAACTCGGTGCGGAATCGCTTATCTGTCCCCTCTGCAACTCGCGGTTGATCGCAGCATTAAAGCCGTGGGAGAAGGAGGAGATCAAGCGGGTGAAACAATCCGACGCTCATCAAACAAATGGAGAAAAAGAGAAAGAGCGAGTGAAGCGTGTGTACCGAAACGCGAATCTGGTATTGTCGCACGGTGTACGTGCGGTCATTGCACTTGCGGCACGCGGTGTGGGGCCTGAAGTGGCATCGCGAATAATGAGGCGGTTTAATCCGTCTTTACAAGCGACAGAAAGCGAGGAGGAGCATGAGTTCTACCGTTCAATCCTTGAAGAAGAGAGGAAATACGCACGGACGAGAAGGTTCTGGGATGATTAAAAGAATCCCCGGCATTAAATGCACCTTAGAAGTTCTGACAGATATTTTGAGTGCGCATATCAAGGACGTGCTGCGGGTGTCGGAAGATGAAAGAAGCTTTGATAACTATTCATTTCCTTTGAGCATTTGTTCAATCTCATGAACTAACTTCTCTGCTCTTTCAAACGCATTCTTAGCTTCGCTCTCTGAAACCATTCCTGCGGTATCATAGAGTGTGGCGTGCCGCTTTCTGCGCATCCGATCCAAAACAATTACATCTTCTTTTCTTAAGAAGAGTTCAGCAAACCGAACGACGGAGATATGCTGATTTCTTCCTGAGGGGCGGTATCCTTTTGAGAACATAAGTGCTCGCACTGCTTGTAGCATCGCGTTATAAGCGATGGAGAAAGTCCAGTCATTGTTCTCGCTCAAAATCTTCTTTGCAACTTTGATATCGCGTTTAGCGAGATTTAAAGCATCTTATACCTTCCTTCTGTCCACGGGTAACTTCTTTATGTATCCTTCACGCTCAAGTTCATCCAGCATGGAGATCTCCTATCAGCATAATCTTTGATTCTTTGAGCACGTTCAAGACAAACGGATCTTTGCTTTTTACCCGATTCTCAAACTCCTGTGCGGTAAACAGCACATAATTGATCTCACGCGATAGTTCTTTTTCAACGTTTCGTATTGTTTGTATCAGTTCCTCTTCATTGAGCTCACCAATGATGAAGAGGTCAATGTCACTCTCTAATCCTGCTGTGCCAGAGGCGAACGAGCCGTAAATGAACGCCGTCTCGGCGCCTAATTCCAGCAGGGCATTCTGCACTACGTTTGCTACGCCCTCGGTCTTGAGGATAATACGCGCTAACTCGTTGTAGATGGGCATGTTTTTGTTTATCACGAAATATTTTGAGTTGCCTCTTCGTTTACTCTTCAATAATCCGATTTCTTCCAAATTTGCTAATTCTCGCCGAACCGCGTTGATATTCTCCCCCGTAATTCGTGCGAGTTCCCTAACGTAAAGCTCCCTGCCGGGATTCATCATGAATAAGGTGAGGAGCTTTACCCGTGTCCGGGAGGTGAACAATTTCTGGAGCATGTGTATATTGTATACTAATTGTATTCGTTTGTATAAAAATGTTATTCAAGTAAGGGGCCAGACCCCCCTTACCAACCCTCCCGACCAAATAAGGAGCCAAGCCCTCCTTATCAACCTTCCTAACCAAGTAGGGGGGCATATCTATCAAACTTTCTTAGAAAGTGGGATCAAAGAATTTTATTTCTCTTCTTTTTTTTGATTAAACATTTTCTAAATTCTATGTATAAATGGCTAACATTCACTCACTCAACAATAAGCATTTACACTCCGATTGGCATTACAAAATATGTGGGCGTTATTCTACTCGCGATACAAAAAGAGAGGAACTTTTAAAGAAGCCCTTTTCGCTTCGCTCTAACCCCTATGGGACGTATAGCAGCAGTTAAAAGACTACGCTTTGCTACTAGGATACCTTCAGGACTTCTCCGATTTGCATCCCTTTGACCTTGAGCTGATCCCAAAACTATATATAAGTTCCGGACGGAATGGAATGTATGGGATTCAAAGAGATAGATAATCGCTTGTGGGAGCTGATAAAGCCATGTCT
>JGI24025J20009_10002792_pt1 | contig 12236 bp, 15 predicted proteins | sample Cruoilmetagenom3_FD_20009 | JGI IMG/M metagenome (IMG submission 20009)
TTAAAAAGCTAACAGAGAGATTGGGGCTTGAAGAAGTTTCAGAGAGAAATATCTCGGATCTGAGTGGAGGAGAATTGCAGAGGGTTGCAATCGCCTCCTGTTGAGCAGTAAAGAGAGAGAATTTTACTTTTTTGATGAGATAACACCCTATTTAGACATCTATCAACGGGTGAGGGTGGCAAAGATCATAAAGGAACTCTCAAAGGAGAAGAGTGTGATGGTCGTGGAGCATGATCTTGCAATCTTAGATCTTCTAACCGATGCGGTCCATGTGGTCTATGGAGAACCGGGGGTATATGGCGTGATAACCCACCCCCTCGCCACGAGGACGGCTATAAATCAATATATAAGAGGAGATCTCCAAAAAGAGAATATAAGGATAAGAGATAAGAGCATCAAATTTGAAGTTCATGCGCCCCGATCGAATGTTAATTTAGCCGTCTTAAAGGAGTTTGGTAGAATATATAAATCTTATGGGAAATTTTCATTGGAGGTAAATCCAGGAGATATGAGAAAAGGGGAAATAATAGGCGGAATTGGGCCAAATTCCATCGGAAAAAGTACCTTTGCCAAGATATTATCTGGGGTCATAGAGCCGACCGCCGGGAATGTGGACTTCGATCTGAAGATATCTTACAAGCCGCAATACGTAAGAGGGGACACGGAATTGACGGTCGCCGAGATACTTGCACCATTTATGAATCCCCACTATGAGACCGAATTCATAAATCCACTACGGCTAAAATCGATGATGAGAAAGAAGATATGTGACTTGAGCGGTGGAGAGTTACAACGGATTGCAATCGTTCTATGCTTAAGCAGAGATGCCGATCTTTATATCCTGGACGAACCAAGTGCACACCTCGACGTGGAAGAGAGAACAATGATCAGTAGAATTATCAGGAGATTCATCGAGAATAAGGAGGCAACTGCGGTCGTCATCGACCACGACGTCTATCTGATCGATCTCGTAAGTGACAGATTGATCGTCTTCTCCGGAGAACCGGGCACATTTGGGAGAACGAACGGTCCTTTGGATATGCGGGAAGGCATGAACCTATTCCTGAAGGAGTTGAATATCACCTTCAGGCGGGATGAAGATACGAAGAGACCAAGGATCAACAAGTTAAACTCGAGGCTCGATAGGGAACAGAAGGAGAAGGGAGAATACTATTACGGCAGATGAAAGTATAGAAGGACGGAGATCAGACCACCAAAAGAGGTGGATAAGAGGTTTACAAGGCTATTATTCAGGTATTTTCCCTCCAGTGTTGCCCCCAATAAGCTATCAAAGTTTACTCCGATGAATCCACCAAGAATAACGCCAAATAAAACGCTAAATTCTCTTACGGGAAGATTTAGCGAGAAGCCAGTCAAATAAATTATAAAAACGCCGAGCAGTGCCGATAATTCTCCAAGAATAGTTATTCCCCCATTTGTTCCGGGGGGAACGCGTTTAAAATTGGTAATCAGAACGTTTCTCCCCTTATATGTCTCGCCGATCTCGCTTGCCATCGTATCACCCGCGGCGGTTGCCACGCATCCTAAAAATGCGATCAAGAATATCGGATTATTGCAAATCCCATAGCCGATCGCGCAGACCGTTGATGAGAGCCCATTGCCAAAAGTGTTACTGTAGTCTCTTGCACCCCCCCTCTTCTCCGCTATACCCAATGACGCCTTATAATCATACTTATACCGTGTGAATAATCCCCCAAGAATGAAAAATGATAGTAAAACCAAAAACCACTTCCAACCACTAAATATCATCACCAGGAGTCCAATAAGTATGCTGCTGTGAACCCCTGTTATATCCATCAACCCCTTCGCCTTATTCGAGAGATACCCAATTAGCATCATCAGAACCAGGACAAAGAGGACGTATTCTGGAAGGGGAGAGAAGTACGAACTCTCCCCAAAGGAGTGGAAGAGCCACATAGCAAAACAGGACGTCGTTGGAATCGTCCAACCGTAATCTTTTGGGGGAGAGAGGGTCGAGAATAATATTCCAACGATCGTTCCTATCACGGAGAGTAAGAATACGAACTCCATTCTTTGCAGTCCATACAATCCTATGAAGGGAACCGAGATTAGTATTGAAAGCGAGATCGCCGCCATATCTGCCGAGATGGAACTCTTCTCCATCACTCCTCTAATCCAGTGTATAATCAAAAATATTATCAAGGAGAGGAGTATGAGATATTCTGGTAGGCCAAAGAGGGTTAAAAGAGAAAAAATTGCCATTATAGCAAAGATCTGAGAATAAACTCTTTCTTCTAAGAGGTATCTAAAGATAAAAAAAGATAGCAAAAAGAGAAAGATCTCTATCGTAACTGTAACACGGGGTATTAGGGCAAGCAATAATACGACGTAAAGCGTTGATGCCAGTTCTTTTTTATAACGTCTCTCCATCCCTTAATCCCAAAAATATCTTTAAGATTAGATCAAACCGAGTGAAGACAACTTCTCATGAACCCTTCTGGCCGCCTTATTAACGCTCTCAGTATCTTTTGCGCCGGTTATCACCAATCTGCCCGAACCAAATATCAAAACTACGATGTGCATATCTCTCAGTCTGTATACCATTCCGGGAAATTGTTCCGGCTCATATTCGATATCATTTATCAGCGCTCCTGCCACTTCATTTAGATTAACCACCGCTTTAAGGTCGGCAGAGGCTACAACGTTTTGAACGATTATTTTTGGTTCTATGGGGATATATCCAACCTTTTTGAGATCTTCGATGAGAATATCACACGCTCTTTTAACATCCGCTAAGCTCCTCGCACCGGTGCAATTTATCTTTCCGGAGGAGAATATCAAAAAAGCGGCTTTTGGATCTTTAGCTCTATATACCAGACCTGGAAACTTCTTTTTATCATACTCTGTTCCACTCACCTCGGCAAAGATACGATTCAAATCGAAGGTTTCGGAGATCCCATCGATACTTGCCACGATATTCTCTATCTTAACGCTCAANTCATTCTCGGTCAATCTTCACACCTAAAAGGTTTCTCAAGCTTCATCATATAAAAAGCATGCGAAAAATCTTTATTTTTCTTTAGAGATTCTTAGAAAAAGTTAAATAATAGTATCCCTCTTTCCAAAAAAAGAGGTTTTCAAGGCTTGATAGATACCAATCTTCTAATAGGACTCATAATCTCTCTATTTTTTCTCCGCTGGATGGTGATATACCATCTGGATAAAAGGGGTACGCTTAAAAAGTACAACATATCCACGATCGGCCCAATCTTGATGATCAGAACGCTTAAAGGTCAAAAATTTCTCGAGCGAATAGCGAGACCGAAGAAGTTTTGGAGGGCATTTGCATCTTTAGGTATCCCTCTAGTCTTCATATCGATGGTCTCCATGTTTGCACTGGTTCTCTATGCCGACGTAAGGATGCTCACTATTCCGCCACCACCGCCAGGCCCCTTCTCCTCACCCCTTAATATGCTCTTGATTCCCGGTCTAAATCAATTTATCCCACTCGTATGGGGGCTCATTGGGTTGATAGTGACACTGGTCGTTCACGAGTTTTCTCATGCAATACTGGCAAAGGTGGAGGGGATCAAAGTCAAGTCGCTCGCCCTCTTGACCGTAATATTACCTATTGGGGCCGCTACAGAGATCGACGAAGATGAGCTCTTTGGTCCTGAAGAGAAGTCATCAAAACCAGAGAAGGTTGCCACGAGTAAAGAGAGGGTAAGGATACTCTCGGCAGGAGTGGCCAGCAATTTTTTAATCGCCTTCGTCGCATTCGCTCTATTCTTTGGCCCTGTGATGGGTTCTATTGCTCCACAGGGAGTACCGATATATAGTGTCATTGAAGGTTATCCAGCAGGAGATAGTGGCATAACAGCGGGATCGATCATCCTAAAGATCGATGATCAAAGGACAAAGACGCTCGATGATTTTTATGGCGCCATGGATAAAAGATCCCCCGGAGAAGAGGTCAGGATAGGGACGAACAGGGGTGAATACAATGTAATACTCGCAGAAAATCCCGCCGATACTACCAGGGGATATTTAGGCATATCCCTTGATTACAGTACTGGAGAGTCTTTAAATGCGATAAAAAGTGTACCAAGTTTGCTAACATCCGTCAAGGGTTGGCTCACCCTCTATGGTCTGCCATTCATATTTGGGGGATTCATCGGTGATCTAAACTCGTTTTATTCTCCTGTAGGAGCCGCATCCTTTCTTGGAGATGGTTTCTTCTGGATCGCCAATGCACTCTTCTGGATAGCCTGGATAAATTTTATTGTTGGGCTATTCAACTGCCTTCCGGCCACTCCGCTCGATGGCGGGTATATATTCAAAGAGGCACTCTCAAAGATATTTGGAAGATTCACCCGGAACGGGGAGCGCATAACAAAAGCATCCAATACCGTGGCAAATATCTTTGGGCTGCTGATATTCTCATCCATCCTATTCGCTGTGATATGGCAATCCATGGGCTATCTGTAAATCGCCGTCCCATCCCTTAAGGCATCGTTAAATCTCTCCATCAACGCTTTCGTTATCTCCCCCGGATCTCCTTCTCCAATAATCCTCCCATCTATCTTCGTTATGGGGGCGATGCCCGCGGCGGTGCCTGTAACAAAGACCTCGTCGGCAGTGTAAAGTTCGAAGATGCCGAAATAGATCTCTTTAACCTCATGACCAAGATCTTTGGCGGATGCTATGGCAAGCTCCCTCGTTATCCCTTTGAGATTGGTGGTGGTGGGAGGTGTAATTATCGCCCCATCCTTCACAATGAATATGTTATCACCCGTCCCCTCGGCTATATATCCATTCACGTCGAGGATGATCGCCTCATCTCCACCCTTCACGTCCGCCTCGATCTTCGCGAGTATATTGTTGAGATAATTTAGTGATTTTATACCCGGCGGCATCGTCTCATAAGAGTTTCTTCTGACCGATACGGTCACGGCGTTCAATCCTTTCTCGTAAAGATCTCCATATAGTGCACCCCACTCCTTGGCTATGATTATTAAAGACGGCTTGGGTGATCCACTTGGATCCATACCAAGATCTCCCTTCCCCCTGCTTACGATGAGCCTTATATATGCATCTTCAAGCTCATTCTTTCTCAGGCACTCCAGTATGCGTTCAATCATCTCTTCTTTACTTATGGGAATATCCAGCAAGATCGCCCTTGCAGAATTGTACAATCTATCCACATGCTCTTTCAACCGAAATATCCTTCCGTCGTATGCCCGTATTCCCTCAAAGACGCCGTCCCCATACAAAAATCCATGATCGAATACCGATATCTTTGCATCTTCTTCCCTATAGTATTCCCCATCAATATATACCCAACTCAATTTATCTACCTCCTCACAAATCTATGATTTTTGGGATCCCACGACGAAGTCGTCAGGACCGAAAAGATTAAAATAGGGATATGCTTTTTAATCTTTTGCATAAGGTTGATTGAAGATACCATCAAACAAAAAAAAGGAGGCGATTAAATATGAAAGTACTGGCATTAAATGGCAGCCCCCGGATGAAGAAGGGCAACACCGCGCTGATACTCGACCCCTTCCTTGAAGGGATGAGAGAAGAGGGGGCAGAAGTCGAACTCTACTACACAAAGAATCTCAAGATCAACCCCTGCCAAGGCAAGTTTATCTGCTGGACCAAGACGCCGGGCAAGTGCTGGCAGAAGGACGATATGCAGATGCTCCTTCCTAAGATATGCGAGGCGGATATCTTGGTCTTAGGTACACCAGTATATTTGGATAGCGTATCGGGACCGATAAAGAATGTGATGGACCGGATGATCCCACTCGTGCATGGGACAATCGAGATGCGCGACGGGCACTGTCGTCACCCGCTGCGTGAGGAATGTAAACGGGGAAAAGTTGTGCTGGTATCCAACTGCGGTTTCTGGGAGATTGACAACTTTGATCCGATGATTGTCCAGATGAAGGCATGGTGCAAGAATACATCGAGGGAATTTGCAGGGGCACTGATCAGGCCACATGGGGAGGGATTGAGACCCGCGATGAAGATGGGTTTGCCTGTGGACGAAATATTTGATGCGGCTAAAGAGGCTGGTCGTCAACTCGTCAAGGAAGGTAAGATGTCCCTCGAAACCTTAAAGATCGTTAGCCGAGAATTGATGCCTTTGGAAATGTATGTACAATCCGTTAATGATATTATACAGTACGCGATAGAGGCGGAAATTAAATTGGGCAAGGCAAGTCTAAATTCGTTGAAGAAGAACTGATCATCGATGTGCGGGGGGCCGGATTCGAACCGGCGAACCCCTATGGGAATGGATCTTGAGTCCATCACCTTTGGCCTGGCTCGGTAACCCCCGCCTTTGGATTTACGACTACGATGACCATATCAGACGAGATTTCTGGGATATCATCGGTATATCCATACTTTATCTCCTCTCCCGGATAGCCCATATCTTCACAGATCACCACCTTCAGTCTTTTAGCCCCACTCAAGATCTTTTCCAGATCCATCCTCCTGTGACCGATGAGTATTGCAATCCTATCTATGGATAAAGCCTTCTCCAGTTCTTCCTTTATATACTTTTCATCCTTTGCGTGTCCATCTATAACGCAGGAATCACATAGGTCGATCTTCAATCTTGCACAGACGAGCTGAATGGAAGAGATACCGGGAATGATCTCATCTCCTAAATAACTCAGACCTGATACCATCGGATCTCCCGTTGAAAGGATCACATCCGTGCTTGCGATATTCACATCTTTAAAAGATTTTAATACGACGATCTTACCTCTTATATATTCCTTTGCAAGGTTTATCGCCCTTTCACTCCCATATACCACAGAAGCATTCTTTAGAATCTCTTTTGCTTCTTCAGTTAAAAGATTAGGCGCGGCACCGACTCCCACCACCTTAACCATAACTTACCACTCCATCTTTAAAGATCAGAGAGACAGAGACAAGATCCTTCGCAATTTTACTCGCCTTCTCATATATCTCTTTTACAGCATCTTCTCTCTCTTCTCCTCTTTTTTTATCTTTTATATCTATACCTGCCCATCTGCCGATCAAGGACGGCATCCCGATCAAACTAACTTCCCCTTTACAAGACGATAGCCCCTCGTCGATGTGAATACCAAAGACCAGTGGCTGAAAATTCGTGTTATCATAAGCCCATCTCCACCCCTTCCGCCCGGTCGTGATTGCCACTTTTCTATAATTTTTGGAGAGCTCTCTCTTCACATAGACGAGCTTATCGCACCATGGCTCTACAAAACCGGTCGTTCCAAGAATACTTATGCCATCTCTGCCTATCTTTCTTCCTCTCTCATTCCCCTCAGGCATTTCGATCTTTACCGTGATATTCCCCATGTTCTTCATCATCTGATCCATCGCGGATCTGCTCACCGATCTAACCCCTTCCCCAAGAATAATTTTTTTATCTCTATCACCGACTTTCTTGGCGACGATCTCCATGCCTCTGGTGATATCAAAGGAATGATCTCCGCTGAATTTCTTTGATATAGCGATATTTCCTTCGTCTTTCAATCTCACCTTCAGATCGACGTTTATACCAACGGGCGTTTCGACTGATACAGATTCCAATCTCTCAGATAACGCTCTGACGGCGGCAGAAGCGGTTGTTCCAGTCGTTATACCTCTCCTCAAAAAACTGCCGTCCGGACATAAGATATAGCATCCGCTCGATATCTTATCTGATAACTCCTTTCTGTCAAGAATATTAGGGCAGATACGTTCTATCCATTCCTCCGGATATTCATACCTCTCGATTGGATCGATCATTCTCTCGCCAAGCCGATAAGTCCATTGAATATAGCTACTGCAAGCGTGCTTCCACCCCGCGTCCCTTTTGTTGTTATAGAAGGAATGTTAAGACTTCTGATGAGCTCCTTTGATTCGGCGGCATTAACAAATCCGACAGGAGTCGCCACGATCAAAGAGGGTTTTAGTCCGTCCCTAACCATCTCATAGACAAAGATTGCGGCGGAAGGTGCATTCCCTATTATGATAATCGAATCTTTTAGTTCATCCCTGATCCTATAAAATCCGGCAGACGTTCTAGTCTTCTTCTCTTCAATGTCAGCTTCTTTTTCACCTGATAATACGCATGTTACCTCATATCTTTTTATTCCCGCCTTTATCATCTCCACATCGCAGTATGCTCTGCATTCACTCTTTATCACGTTAATCGCGGTCTTTATCGGATCGTTCTTAAATACGATCAGATCTTTCGTATCAAAATCGCCGGTTGCTATCACAACTCGCTTCAATATCATATCTTTCGGAGAATTTCCAGGAATTTTTTTACTTACGATATCATAACTCTTCTCTGCTATCTTCTTTGCATCTTCCGTATAATCCCCCATATCCATCATATCTTATATCCCCTCGGCGTGAACATAATTTCATTTCCATTAAACTTCGTCTTGGAGTTCCCGACGATCAAGACCGTGCTCATATCAACAAACTCGGAATATCTCTCCAGCTCTTCACATCTACATATTATATGTTCTTCTCCTTCTCTGCTGGCGTTCTTCACGATTCCCACAAAACATCCATCTCTGTATTTATTTATGATCTCGACCGCCTCATCAAATCTGCCTCTTCGCTTTCTGCTAGAAGGATTGTATATCGCTATCACAAAGTCACCGAGAAGCGCACATTCCAGTCTCTTTTTGATCTCTTTCCATGGCAGGAGAAGATCGCTCAGACTTACAACAGCAAAATCGTTCGAGATTGGACATCCCAATATCCCATTCGCTATGCTGAAGGCAGATATTCCGGGTACAAATTCCACTTCGGATTCTTCTCCCTCATACAAAAATTCCGAGACGAGACCCGACATCCCATATATTCCAGGATCTCCTCCACTTATCAGGGAGACGATATTCTCTTTTGAGAGCTCAAAGGCGAGCTTCACCCTCTCAACCTCTCTTCCCATCTTGCTCATGATAATCTCTGCATCTGTCTCTATATCCTCGATGAGCTTTACATACCTCTGGTGACCGATGATGTAATCCGAATCTTCTAACGCCTTTTTAGCTCTCAATGTCAAGAGGTCAGGGGAACCAGGCCCAGTTCCAACGACATATAGTTTGCCTTTACCTTGCGATTGCAATCGTCACTCCCCCGTATGCCTTCTTCGGAAGCATAAGTTCTTCTCCGAAATAGAGGGCACATGCATCGGAGACACTCTTTAGACCGATTAATCTTGCTTTTGACTCTTTCACATCCATGCTATTGATCTCCTCTTTCCTCAAAAAGATCAAAGGTTTCTTTAACTGATCAACAGCCTCGATCAACCCTCTTTCGTCCTTCTTTAAATCCGTCGTGGCGATCACCCTTACATCTTTTAAACCCTTCCCTATCTCATCTAATCCATTCTTCAGTGCGTCTAATATCTCTTCTTTACTAACACCCTTATTGCATCCGATTCCAACAGATAGCCCCTCGTAAAATTCCATCGATGTAGTTATCACGGGAATTAGACCAAATTCGGATAATTTTAAAGCCATCTCATTCGCACCGTGATGCCCGCCGAGAAGAGGTATAGAGTACATCATATTTTTATCTATCGCCACAACTGGCGTGTCCGTCCACTTACTCTCGATCAGTGGGGCAATCGCCCTTATGATTATACCTGTGGGCATCAATGCGACGATGCCTTCACCTCCCCAGACCTCTTTGAATATATTTTTTGACCAGAAAAAAATCTCTCCGCCTATCCAGCTGGCTATATCCTTGAGCTTTGCCTCATCTCTTCTAAATCCGATGACCGCGATCTTCATATAGCACAGATCTCTTATGTTCTCCTCTCAAACCGACGATGATGACCGCTGTTCTCTCTATCCCCTCTGATCTCACCTTTTCAACGATATCGCCTGTATTACCCCTGATGATCTTCTCGTCCTCCCTCGATGCGTGATAGACGACAAAGATCGGCACGTTTCCCCTATGTCTGCTTACCTTCTCGACCACATCTTCCAGCTCTCCTATTCCAAGGAGTATGACCAACGTCAGTGGCAGCTCTGCAAGTTCTTCTATGATATCTTCTTCTCGCGAAAGTGTCTTTCCGGCAGGTCTCGTTATCGCGACGGTTTGTGAAACCCCAGGTATCGTGAGTTCCATCTTCAAAGAGGATGCGGATGCAAATACCGAAGAGACGCCGGGGACCACCTCTATATCTATCTCTTTCTCGTTCAGCATCTCCCTCTGCTCATCTAAGGCACCATATATAGATGGGTCTCCAGATTGGAGTCTTACAACCTCTTCTCCTTCTTTTACTGCCTCAGATATGCTATCTATAATTTCTTGCAGAGATCTTCCATAACTGTTCATCTTTTTCCCGTCAAAATCTTTAAGAAACCCCCCCTCTATAATAGATCCTGGATATATAATCAAATCTGCCTTTTTAAGGAGTTTATATGCCTTCAACGTGAGCAATTCCGGATCCCCCGGGCCAGCACCGACGAAATAAACTTTTCTCATCTCCACCCCACAAGCGTGCTGAAATAATCGCTCTTCTCTGGAATTTCTCTTATTATCTCTTCCCCATCCATAAATGCCTTCTTTATCAACACGAATTCCTCGTATCCTCTTTTTTTCAAATTTTCAACGGTCTTCTTCGGTTCTCTAACCTTTAAAACCACAACAATTTCCCCTCCATCCTTTTGGAGTTCCAAATCTTTCGATGTTGTGGCCTCCAACGAATCGTCAACAAATTTCCCCAATCTCGAGAAGATGGACGTGAAGATTGAGAGACCGGGAATTGTTGTGATCTTAATCTGTGGATCGATATCTCTAACCGCTTCAGATATGTGTTGAAACGTCGAATAGAACATAACGTCCCCTATGCTTGCAAAAGCTATATTCTCTTCTTTACACCTCATAGAGAGTTCTTTTGAGAGCTTGCCGATCACCTCATCCGCGCTCTCGTTCATCGGGATATGCACAAGTCTCGACTCACGATAATTATTTACTATATTGTATGCGATCTTTCCGGGTGTTATCACCTCATCCGCTTCTTTTAAAACTTTTACGGCCTTTAGCGTGAGTAAATCTGGATCTCCTGGCCCCAACCCAACCCCAATCAACATCTTTTACTCCCGATGACCATAAAAATCGGGTTTAGCGGCCTAAAAGCAATCTCTCCTGCTAATTCATAACTTTTTGATATATTTATCAAGAGCATCTCCTCAAAGATCCCGATCTCTCTCATCTTTTTTACGATATTCGATGCTGTTTCTAATCTAGCCACGTTGGCTATGATCTTCTTCGCTTTTTTAGATGCGGCATCCAACATCTGATCGTAATTTTTTGTTCCACCAATGAAGACCTTATCATAATTGTATTTCCGCAAGAAATCTTCTCCTCTCATACAGAAAACTTCCATATTTTCCGCTTTAATTTTTTTGACATCTTTTACAGCTTCTTTATCTATATCAACGGAATAAACCTTTTTAAAATATTTAGAGGCTTCTATGGACACCTTTCCCGTATAACACCCGATGTCGGCAAATATCTCGCCCCTCGCTGGATCCATCTTCTTCATCAGTATCCCGATCACCTCATCTTTTGTCTCTTTCATCTTACCCTTCGCTCGTACATCTGTACGAACATCCCCTCTATCTGTTCGTATGGCTCTCCCCACTTCTTAAATCCGTATCTCTCAATTATATGTTCGCAGACCGTATCATCCACAAGAATGTTCATGTAATTTCTCTCGCACCCCTTCTCCTCTGCAAATTTTATGAACTGTTCGTACATGGCATCGGCGGCNCCAATTCCCCTGTATTCTGGTAAGACGGATTGNTGNTCCCCAAAACATCCCTCTTTTGTAATTATTGCCTTATAACACCCTATTATCCTGCCGTCTTTCCTTACACCAAAGTAATTGTATCCTTCATTCATCTCTGCCAGGATCTTCTCCTTTGAGTACCGTCTCCTCTCCAGCCACTTTGATGGGTATTTTGCGTCATTTTCAACTCTCTGATTTTCAAGTTTGCAAATCTTCGATTTGCAATCACCTTTCCAGACCACTTTAAAAAGCCGTTCCAGCTCTTCTGCATCTTTCTCACCAAAGAGTTCCACCTTTAAATCTTCCTTCATTTAAAAATCTCCGACTTTCATGGCGACGAATCTTCGATTCGCAAACGTTTGAAATTAACACCCCACTTAGCTTTATACGCTCTTTTTATCTCGTCTTCGTTTAATCCCAGATGGTTGAAGAACGAGAGTAAGAA
>JGI24025J20009_10002794_pt1 | contig 12229 bp, 9 predicted proteins | sample Cruoilmetagenom3_FD_20009 | JGI IMG/M metagenome (IMG submission 20009)
CTCTTCTGACTGATAGTTATAATGCATCAAGTCAACATCACCACGTAGGCTATGTCCCATGAGTATCTTTTTGATAGATGTGGGGCCACCTTGTCTATCCCACTCCTGGGAGAAAAACTTACGGAGGTCTTTGACATGGATGGGAGTATGCTGGAATACTTTTTCACATTGTCTCCTAAAGAATAAATGCTTTAATTTACCATCTTTATTAAAAAGGGCTAGATACTCCCCCAGTGCCTTCTTTGCCTCCTCATTGAAAAATGAGATTCTGTTTTTCTTAGTCTTAGTTGTTTGTCCTCTCTTTGGATTATGATTAATATAGACTATTTGTTCCTCGAGATCAATATCACCTGGCTGTAATTGGTACATTTCCTCGGCCCTCATTCCAGATGAAGCCCCAAGCAAAGAAAGAGTAATGTATCTAATCCCATATTGACCATGACCAACAATCTCGATTGCTTTTTGGATATCCTCTTTTGACACTCGTTTTGGGGTGTATTCTGGCTCTGCTGGAGGATTGATATTTTTTGCCCAACCAACATCAAGGAAAAGCAGAAACCTTCGTATCTGATATATCATCTTCCGATATGTGCCAGTTGCATACCCCTCTTTTTTGTATTTTAGAAATGCCAGCGTCTTTCCTCGACTAATATTATAGTCAATGTATTTTAGATACTCAATGAGCCAACGTCTTATATCACCAATCCATCTATCACAGTTACCTTCAATCTTTTTAAAGGAAAGATAATCCTCTAATTCCCCAATTGAAACCTTCCTTGAGAGCTGGTGATGCTTGTTCATCGTGAGGGTTCGAATCCCGGTATGAAGAATATAGTTTACCCCCAGTAAGAAAAGGGGGAAACAGAAAAACCGCTACATAATCCCTAACTGGGGGATACAACCAAGGTATGATTTCCGTAATTCTTCGCGATCAATATGGTGATAGATATCTATGGCCTCATTCCTTGCATCACCCCGAAGCTCCTTTACATACTCCCTAGGCATGTTAGCTCTTAGGAGCATAGTAGTAAACCAATGTCTGAAGCAATGAGGTGAAAAATGATCTATCAATTTATTTGAATCGGGATTATGCAAACCAATCTTTTTAGCATGATAAACTATTGAATTATAAACCCCGCTTCTTTTTAATCTCCTCCTCCCATTTCCAACGAATAAAGCCTTGTCGCCTTGTTTGGCTAACCCTTTTCTCCTTTTCAACCATTGTTTTAGAATAATTCCACATTCATTATCAAAGAATACTACTTTATTGCTTCTTTTCGCAGTAGGTTTTAAGGTTATACTCATATTATCCCAATTAATATCATCTATATCTATTCTTACCAATTCCCCTCTCCTTATGCCCGTTTTTGCTAATAGAATAGCAATGGCTTTACCCCTGATATCCAAAATGGAGTTTATCAATATTGACATCTCTTTGATTGTAATCAATTTCCTTTGCTCAGGAGACGAAATCTTCTTGTATATCCCTAGATACCTACGCCTTACCTCCAAAACAGGGTTCATGTCAATTAATCTCTCATAAATCTGATAGTCATAAAATGATGATAAAGCTGAAAAATAATTTTTCATTCTGCTAATAGAATTTTTTCTTTCGTTTTTTAAATATTCAATAAATTCCCGTAATATATCCCTATTAATATCGAGCAGATTCCCCCCGTCCAAGAATTGTGAAAAAATCTTAACTTCAGATATATAACTCCGAATTGTTTCATTTGTCATACCCTTCAGAAGACAGTCCTTTCTGAATTTTTCAATAAGTTTCGTATTGGACATTACTCTTTCCATCTCCATCCTCCCACAATAACTTCTATAAGTCCATAACCCCCCAAATTTTCAAGTTGCCTATTAATGGCTTTTACCACATCACTATCCTTTGGATCTATACCCAGTGCATCCAAGAGTTCATAACTCGTTACCTTTTTTCTAGATTTAAACAACTCAATCAAATCTTTTTCATATTTTCTGAATCCACTGAAATCGTTTTCTAAAAAAGGCCTAGTTCTATAATGCCGTAATTCTGACTCAAGATTATCAATTGCCTTATCCAATATTTTATTCCTTTTTCTGAGTTCACTATTTTCTTCTTCTAGTTTTTTAACCTTTTCAAGTAAATCCGACCTAGGGCTAAAATCTTCATCACTTTCACGAATGCAATTTTCAACATTTTCAATAACAAATTTTGAAATAGAAATGCCAGCTTTTTTTGCTTTCTTTTTCCAATTCCTCACCATATCGACCGAAGGAAGGTACACATAGATAGATCGCTCTTTGATGGTATCAGTTTTTGAGTGTTTTTTGAATTTAGATTTGTCAATCATCAAAATAAGTATATCTTGAGGGCTTATAAATTTTACTAGTAAAAAAACGCGGGGAGCGAGATTCGAACTCGCGTGGTCATAAGACCAATGGATTAGCAATCCATCGCCGTTGCCGGGCTGGGCCATCCCCGCAAGTAATTTTTTTTTTCTCGCCGTAATATTATCCTATGATAAAAAGTTTATCGGTAAGAGAGTTGATATTCGTTATATAGGGATAATTTTTTTATTTANNCAATAAAGGAGTATTTACCAGTGAGAAACTTNCATATCAAGGAGTAACCTAACCAAAAATATGCATTACGTGTGGGTAGAATACACACTTCAATTTCACTCCCTATTTTTACTTGTAGATTTGGTAGTATGCAAATCCTGTTCGGAATCAACCTTTTTACAAACTCTTCATCTTCCAAATAATATTTAAAAGTTATTATTTCTCCTGGAAAAAATATACAGAGAAAATTAACCGGTATCAAATTTTTTTATTAGATGAGATAAAAAACATTAAAGCCAATGGTAACTATCCAGATTCTAGATGACACTCTATTCTCATTCTCGGCTTAGTTGTTTTGAAAACTGTCCCCAGAAATATAAATTTTCCTACATTGATAAAATTAAAACAGAAACCGAGCAAACAATCGAGGCCTTTACGGGGGTACGGGTTCATAGGACTCTGGAGAAACTCTATCGGGATTTGATGTATGAGAAACATGATACCCTGGAGGAGCTAATGAATTATCTAAGAGATGACTGGGAAAAAAACTGGAATGACTCTATTATCGTGGTACGGAAGGAATACACACCAGAGAATTATTTAAAATTAGCTGAACGATGTATACAGGATTATTACCAACAATATCATCCTTTTAATCAGAATCGCACATTGGCTCTGGAACAACGGATTTTAATATCGCTCGATAACACTGATCGCTATAGATTGCAGGGGTACATTGATAGATTAAGTGATCTTGGAAATGGTAGATACGGCATTCATGATTATAAGACAAGTATGCATCTTCCCCTTCCAGAGTCTATTGAGAAGGATCGACAGCTAGCACTCTATTCCCTTGGTATACGCGAAAAATATCCTGATGCAGAAGAGATTAAACTGATTTGGCATTTTCTGGCCTTTCAAAAAACAATGGAATCCTCAAGAAGCCAGGAGGAGTTAGAAGAACTCAAAAAACAGACAATAACTCTTATAGATCAGATCAAAGAGGCACGTGATTTTCCACCACGGGTTTCTGCTCTCTGTGACTGGTGTGAATTCAGACCGATATGTAAAGAGTGGGCTCATTTAGCAAAACTTGAAGAAAAACCAGTGAACCAGTATCTTCACGACCCGGGTGTAGAATTGGTAAACAGATATATTGAACTTCACCAAAAAAAAAGAGATTTTAATAATACCCTTGATAGCGATCTTGAACAGATTCAAAATGCACTTATTCATTTTGCAGAAAAGGAAGAGGTTGACGTAATTTTTGGCTCTGATAGCAAGGTACGGGTAAGTATTAATAATCGTTATACAGTGCCTCCAAGGCAGACTGCTGACCGGGAGCATCTTGAGAAATTGCTTAAAAATATGGGTAAATGGGAGGAAGTAACCCAACTTGATTACAATATCTTAAATAAAATTTTAATTGAAGAAGCTTGGGAAAAATCACTGTTAGATGCTGTAAAGGAGTACATGAAACTAGAACAGACAAAACGCTTGTATCCAGGCAAGATAAAAACATGATAAGTATTGTAAAGATAGCGTTATATCAATCACGGAAAAAGAGATGAGGATATTACCAAAAAAAGAAAAAGTGATACTTTCAGTCAATAGTGACATAATAGATAATAAGTATGAATGAGAAGGAGTATACTGAGATGAAAAAAATAATTATTGGGATTGTGTTTTTGCTAGTACTACAGATTTTAGTGCTTACCAGCGGGTGTTTAGAGGGTGACAATAAGAGTGTTACCATGGATGTATGGGAATTTTGGAATGATCATTCATACTCTGAAAATAACAAAACAAGAGTATACAAAACCTTTTTTGTTTCCTTGGATGCGGGTGACACAGTTATTATAAAAGATATTATACATAATATGTCCTATCGTGCTAGTGAGAATTATACCCTAATAGAGTGTAATTCATTACTCAATCAACCTTCTCCTTTTCCCATCAAAGGTGATATTACTGATGAATTCAAAACGGGTGATAAGATTATGCTTACCCTAACTGTTATCGATGTTACTACAACCAGGGAAATGTATAATGAGACATGGATATGGGAAATGGAAACTATTCATGAGAGATGGGATAGCCTTAATAATACCATAAAACCGATTCCCCCGAACTATGTCAAGCGAATGAATCCCTAGGGATACCTAAATAATCGTATCATGGTGACAACTAAAAAAATGAAGGAAAGATTTAGGGATCAGAAAAACTATTTTTAATTGTAAGCCATTTTTACTTCCATGCTGATACGGTTTGCCCAGGAGGATGATGCAGAACAGATAGCGAGAAATAACGTCCAACTTGTCAGGATATCTGAAGATAGAGATATAGAATTTCATCAGGTTTTAAAGGGGGTAAAACAAGTTATTGCAAATAAACATAAAGGTTTTTATTTAGTCACTGAAGAAAAAAAAGAGATTATTGGACAGATACTGGTGACCTTTGAATGGAGTGATTGGCAAGCCTTGAACATTTGGTGGTTACAAAGTATTTATGTCAGAGAGAAGTGGAGGCAACAAGGTATACTAACAAAATTATTGGATTTCGTTCATGACTTAGCTGCTAAGGAAAATGTTACTATTTTTCGTCTGTATGTCCATAAAAAAAATAAGAAAGCAATTAAGATCTATGAAAAAATAGGGATGAAAAAAGAGCTATACACAATATATAGCCACACCATAGACATCTAGGATACAAGAATAATAAAAAAAAATATATTTTTAATATTCGGATATAAGGTAATGGTACAATGATTTTTGATGCATCCTCCATAAGTTTTTAAAAAGAAATATATTGAAAATTTGTAGTAAAACAACCCTTTCCACGCCAAGAAATCCAAGAGATATCGATGAACAATGTCCTCGCGTGGATGTCCGGGATAATGACTCAGTATGCTTTATTTGTCTATTTTTTTATTATCATTTAGAGGTTATTTATGCAGTCTATTTCCCCCAGTTTCTCGTGCCAATGTGAAACAATATATTTGCCTAAAAACTAATGTTCTTAGTCTATATTTTATAATATATTTCTTTGTTACACAGAATATTTTTTATATTAATATAAAAAATATTGATCATATCTGTTATCTATAGTTTATAACTGGTTTATAACGGGATAAACAATACAGGAGTGACAAATTTTTTTTTTGTTAACAAAAAAATTCTATAGATAGAAGGCATAGGCACGGGGATCCGTAATAAATTATAAATTTTCCCTTTTTACAGATAGGAGAACACAATTCTTTTTCCATGATGATGAATATTTCCATAATTTTTTGTTATCTTTAAAATCGCGTATATCGCCCTAAAATTTTTTAGGAGGGGATTAATAACCATAACGGCAATATCGCCTATACGAGCCTAAAAAGGGCTTTTAACTGCATACCATGAAAATGGAGACAGTGGTGTGGGGCTTCCCCGTCATCCCGTGGTTTGGCAGAACAAAAAATAGTCTTTTTTGCATATTTTTTGTGGTTATTTCATGACATGCTAGGCATAAAAAAAATGTGTGGTACAACCACTCCCTATTACGGACGACAGTTTACTAAAAAAAATACCGAATTTATTTGAGGGGAGTACTTGATTCCATGAAAAGAAGAATATTACTAGGATTTATCCGTGAATCACAAGACCCCAAAAAAATCTCTAATACATGACTATGCCAATTATACTGGATTGCTATAAATAAAAGAAAATTCTTAAAGGTCCTGTCCATGTATATAAAAATAACTTTAAAAACTTAGATCCTGAGAGCAAAAAAGAAATATAAAGCATTACTAGTCATGAAACCATTGGATGGTTGTATAAATTCTCTTGATGCCCAACTTAAACTTGGCTATGAAAAGCAATCATCTGGTGCCAAAATTTTACTTGAGTTATACAGAAATGGTTACCTAAAGCGGCGGGAAGTCCCCAAAAACATGTTAACTCAGGGAAAAAAACCTACCGGGGGCCATAAATACTATTATACCCTAACAAAAAAGGGGAAAAAGAAATTAAAATGGATCCGGGCACAGGGATACTATTTATAATAAAAGAGTGGAGGGAAAAGATAAACAGAGGGATGTTCCTGACTTAGAGTGCCCCATAACTTCAATATGCCCTCACCTTTTTACATCCCACTTTTCTACTAGATGAAAAGTGGAAGCTTGAAACATCCATTCTTACACACATTTAGGGATGGGGGCTAACCATTATCTTTTGTCAATATTCCCAAATTTTTTTATGTCCAGTTTTAGCCATAAGACATCAATCATTAGAGTGTGTAGTGTATTCCACTAAAATGCGAAGACCAATTCCCAAAAAAAATATCCTCAGGGATGACCAAAATTTATGCACTAATTTATACATCTAAAAAAAAGGGCGGCTAACAGAAGAAAAAAAAAGTCATTGCTCCCGTCGAAATTTAGGCTCGAATGTACCTGCCAAAAACAAGAAATTAAGAATGGTGAAGAGAAAAAGTATAGACAGTAAGATATAGACGAATTTTAGGGATAGCCCCCTATTTTTAGGCTAGGGTCACCAAGGAGAACCCATTGTTGCACGGTTTTCTCATCTATCCAGTCCCATCCAAAATCCGGCGACCAGGTGCATTCAGGCAGCGTGAATTCCCTAAAATTGGAGATATAACTCGTTAAGGTTTGGCTATAGGCTGTCCCTAAAACATCATGGTTTTTTTCCCCATATTGCCTAAAAAACTCTGAGGTGATCCATCCATCACCTGCCCCTATGGTGCACCATTCACCTTCCCATCCCCACCCATAGCCTGTGTTACCCATGGTAGCGATTGCTCCCGTGTGCGGAAGTTTTACTAGGTACCAGCCCCAGCATTCCGGGATCGCTTGGCCATAGGTATACATATGGAGAGGAATCCCTAACAAATAAACAGAAAAAAATTCAAGAAACGTGGGGATCAACGAGACACTGAACATACTGTTATGGCATCCGCCAACAACCACAATGGGCAGTTTATCAGTATTTGATAACTGATTCATGGGGAAAAACGGGGGACTGAAAAACGGGAAATAGGGTTGAACTTGAGAAACAGCAAGTCCACCCACTTGTGCATGTTGTCTATTGCCCGGAATACCGGGGAAATGATCACCCCACCACCCGGGGCTTCCATGTCCCGAAAAAAACGCAAAGCCAAATCCCTGGCTATATGTCTCAATGACACTAGCCTGGTCGGTGAATTGTCCATTGGAGGTCCATGCAATTTCTCGTTCAAAATCCTCTGGCATGTAATACAGTGCTCCTCCTCGTCCATGCAATGATTTTTCACCGGTGACCCATTCTCCTTCATAATAGGTTTGGGTATGGTTTCTATAGTCCCTAAATACTATCTCTTCATTACTATTTTCTATCCATACGGCGATATTTGTAAGATTTCCATAGGGCTGGGGATCATATGATTTTCCTCTAATATGCAAGATTCCCTCAACATAGGAAATATTTGCCCACCAGAAGAGATCATTACAATAGGCTTCACTACCTGTAGGTGTATAGGTAAAGTCCGTGTTTCCCAATATATCCCCTTCTGAAACAGAGACGATTTCTGCTATGGGGGGTGCGGGATAACCATCTTGAAGAACAGGATTGAGATGATCATCATGATTAAATGACAAACGTGTTTCTCGTGTTCGATCTAATTTGATGGGGATTGTATCCATGGGGCCCATCTTACCATCGTCATTGGTACTTTGTGCATAAATGGTGTAATCTCCATCCGGAAGCCCATGGGTATCCCATTGAATATCAAGATCTTCCTGATCCAAAAACCCGTCTCCCGAAATAACAATCATTTTATGAAACCAGTCAGAGCCATATGATGAGATCTCATAGCTTATGATTTTGTCCACCACATCTTGTACTTCCCCTGTGTTTCGACACGCTAACCTTCCTAGGGCTACATCGGGATATAGATCCAAAATATCTTCTGGTGGACCTTCTTCATTTGTCCATTCAGCAAAAATACCGTTCCCATTGGAGTCCCAGTTATCAAACTCACCGTTTTCTTTATAGATATCTGCATAATAAAGATCACACAGGTATCCAGGTTCACCCGAGATAAGATTAGAATAGCGTACAGGGAGATGCCATCCATCTATTCCATAGTTATCATGATCACGCGGTTTTGCGTAAAGAAGTGATTTTAAACCACCAACCAGTAATACATACTTGATCCCCCATGTTTCAAGGGCATCTTTGATGAAATATTTTATTTGCTCTGGTTTATCCACCCCGGGATATTCTTCATAGATTTCTTCCGTTGTTTTAAGATACGTCTTTACATTATGATTGTTTTTGTGGTCTATAAGTTTTTGAAGATCTAATGTAAATGTGACGGGGGCAATGACAACGAGATCATATTCACTTGTTTGAGGGAACAAATCTATTCCCGGGTTGTCATAAGTAAGTGTGACGGTGGCACTATCAATGACATAAATTTTCCCTGTTGCTGGCATATATCGTAAGGGATAAAGGTTAATAGTTACAAAGGTGACATGTGTATCAGCAGAGTTTAAACCACACCCCAGATGATAGCTATACCACGAAGAAGGATAAAGATTAGAGCTATTATAGATAGCCGTATCTTTCTTGGGAGGAGATACATACCCGTCCATTGGCGATAAGGGAATTGCCGCTGGAGCAGGGAGAATCTCCTTTGAAATGGCCATCTCTTGCACCCCTAATGGTACAACCTCCATCTTGACGTTTCGAACACCAAAAGGAAGTTCAATTGTCTTGGAAACCCGTGGAAGCATTGGCTCTCCAGGGTTCATTATATACAATTCCTCTTGGCCAAGAACAAACCGTACATAATTACCGTCGTCTTCTTTAAGTATCGGTGATGCAAAATCTATTGTCATTTCCTTACATGTAATTTTTGTATCAACAGTATTATCATTACCATCTATGGATAGTGTACCAATTCCTCCAAGAAGGAATACAGATGCCAATATTATCGATTTTAATTTTTTCATGTTGCCCCCAAAAAAATATTAGTTATCTTATATAAAAAATTTATCAAAGACCAAAAAAAAATCTCTTCCCATACAGGGTGCTAATATCGCTATTTTATCGTTTTTTCCAAAATTTAGGTTTAAAAGAAATGAAAGCCCAATGATCACACGGGATCTGGGAACGAATCTGCACTTAATAAAAAAAGAAATTAATCACTAGTGAAAGGAAAAAAAAGGGGAAAGAAAACTTTATCCTGTGCACATGGTGACACACACAGGATCATATCCAAAGATATGGATGGTATCCATCTTTTTTGATAGCCTAGAAAACGCATCACGGTGCCCCCTGACTTAGTGCCCCTAGTCTTTATGGCGATTTAAGGTATAATTTTTGTATCAACTGTGGTAATTGTGTACTCTATTTTTGCATCTTTTTCTGTAAAAAATGTGCTATCATTATTATCCATACTCCCATCTGAACTCCCTTTCATCTCTTTTCCCACATAATTTCCCAAATAATAGGTTATTTCCAAAACTTTCCCCATCTCATCTGTGGAAGAATCATCACCATTTATATCCAACAATTCACTTCTCCCCAGCATATTAAGATAAGAAAGTTCTATCTTCACTGCATGGTAAGCCTTATCATCAGGCACATTAAACACAGGGGTGCTCCAGTTCACTCCCGTTTCTAGATCAATCTCCATTTCCCCGGGGCCAAATGATGAGACTTCTTGATCATTAATAGAGACCTTTGCAGAGATTGTCCCTGTAGGTTGTCTTCCAATCACAAAGTCTTTTACCCGAATTGTATCAATAGCAACCTTAATCCCTGCATCTGCCTCGGGAACAAAATCAAAGACATCTAATATTCCATCATTATCATCATCAGTATCCGCATTATTCCCAATCCCATCCCCATCAGTATCAATCCACTCTGAGGGATCATGGGGAAAGGCATCTTCATCATTAGGTACTCCGTCCCCATCACTATCATGAGAATTTGAATTAGCAGAGAAAAGATGTTCCTGTATCCATGGTGCTGCAATTATGATCATAATAATAGCTATTGCCATAATGAATCCAAGGACTAAGATTCGTCCAGATTTGGTCTCAGAATTACTCACCGGGCTTTTCTTCATTTTAAATCCTCTTCTAATAATTAATGTTTAATCTGCTTAAAAAAAGTTTGCCAGTGATATTATCTATAAAGTGGATAATGGCACTACTGGGGGCAGGAACTGAAACCGGACATTTTTCTCACTTGAAAGCACCTACCTCCAGGATTTTGGCACGAATCTACACGTCAAAAATATTGATTCGATAACAAGCTTTATCTGTATACTATGTTTTCTAGGCCTTAGAAAGAAAAATGATCAGACATACGATTTTTATAGGGCTTTTTCTTATCATTATGTTGATAGTTTATCCTGTTTATCCAATGGATGCATATGATGTGGCCCCTCCAGATGAACCAGGTCCATACCATATTGGTTTTTATCGTGTGTCTTATGATGTATCACCATATGGACATTACCAAGCGGCAATCCGTTACCCTGCCAAAAAAGAGGGGTTATTAGCACCATATGACCCATCTGGGGCACCATTTCCTGGAATAGTAGTTGGGAATGGTTTTGCTGGGTCGGACTGGAATATTAAATGGATTTGCCGTCATCTTACTTCCCATGGCTATATAACCATATGTTTTACACCACCTGATAATAAATTAGGTGATACAACACAATGGGCTTATGGTTTCCAAGGAGGTATTGATAAACTCAAATCCCAAAATGGTTGTGTTTTCTCACCAATCCGTGGGCTCTTAGATACTACTGTATTTGGTGCGATTGGTCTTTCTATGGGGGGAGCAGGCTGTATAGAAGCGACAGGATCTCAAGGTTCGGAAATTGATACAGTTGTTACACTTGCCCCCGCACGTTCTGACTGCACGCTATCTGCCGCAAAAAACATAACGGTGCCGATTCAATTCCAGGTTGGTAATGATGATGGAATGGTCCCCCCGGAACGTGTACTTTCTTACTACTTAAACTTCACAGGATATGAGATGGTAAAGGAGTACCTGTCAATTACGGGTGGTAATCATATCGGTTTCATTGACGAGTTTTACGCTAGAATTGCAAAATGGATAGGTTTAGACAATCCACATACTATCGAATTTGAGGAACAGCATCGGGTTTCTAGTAAATATTTCACTTCTTGGTTCCATTATCATCTCCTAGATCGTACTGAATATTTCACCTACATCTTTGGTGATGAAGCAATGAATGATTTACATAGTGGAACACTCTCTGACCTAAGATACTATATCCCCTAGGGAAAAAATATTTAGTGGCTTTTCTGTTCTCTCATTTCTCACAAGGAATTAAACATCTATTTTTTAGCCCGGTCCGGGATTTGGACTCGTTTTTACTAGCAAAAAAAAGGGATTCAACAGAGCTGAAAAGAAAAAAAGGGGAGGGGATAAAAAAGATTGTTTTTTTATCCTGTCCAACGGTGATAATATTCACATTATCATTGCTACTCAAGTTAAAATGTTGGGTACAAGATTATTGTTTCATACCAAATGTTGGGCACAAGATTGTTGCAACTCCAGTTTACATATCAAAAATGATGGATATCGGTATCTAAGGATTTGTGTTATTGTGAATGTGATTAGGATAATTAGTGGGTTTATTGGAAATC